>NPIG01000009.1_pt1 | contig 120866 bp, 78 predicted proteins | sample 8637441 | NCBI WGS metagenome assembly NPIG01 (sample SAMN07420675, study PRJNA396082) | bioreactor metagenome | isolation source: sample BR6 brine-fed electro-methanogenic bioreactor BR | place: Japan: Kochi | collected 2016-06-14
TAACGGCGTTGCATGGCACCCTTGGCGGCTCTTTCGGTGGATTCGAGCCGTTTTCGCCGTGCTTGGCCATGGCACCCTGGTCGGTGGGGCTCGTGGTTTGCTGCATGGCTGTTAGCTGATAGCTGACCGCTGACAGCTTATAGCTGACACGGGCTGGTTTACTGGACAAGCGGCGGCTGAATCCAGTACATCTACGCCATGAGCGAACACGCCTATCAACAGTGCATTCACGCGTCGTGCGCGGCCACCTACGGGCTGGATGAGGTTCTGTTCCGCTGTCCGCAGTGCGGCAACCTGCTCGACGTGCGGTATGAATGGGACCGCATTCCGGTCCCGAAGGCCCTGAGCGACTTCAACCGCCGGTGGAGCACGCCGGGGCGGTCGCCCGAGGCCCGGGCCGATTTCAGCGGGGTGTGGCGCTTCCGCGAGCTGCTGCCCTTCGCCCGCCTGGAGGACATCCACACCATCGGCGAGGGGCGTACGCTGTTGCAGCAGGCCGACCAGATCGCCCCGCAGGTGGGCATGGACGCTGGGCGGCTGTTCCTCCAGTACGAGGGCTTCAACCCGACCGGCAGCTTCAAGGACAACGGAATGACGGCCGCGTTCACGCTCGCCCGCCGGCTGGGCAAGACGCGGGTGGCCTGCGCGTCTACGGGGAATACCAGCGCCTCGATGGCGGTTTACGCCGCGCAGGCCGGCGATCGCGGGCGGCCTATGCAGGCCATCGTCTTCATCGGACGCGGCAAGATCGCGTACGGCAAGCTGGCCCAGGCGCTGGACTTCGGGGCCTTGACGCTCCAGGTGGACGGGGATTTCGACGCCTGCATGCGCCGGGTGGTGGAGTCGGCCGAGAAGTTGGGCATCTACCTGATGAATTCGCTGAACCCCTTCCGGCTGGAGGGGCAGAAGGCGATCATGTACCGGGTGCTCCAGGGGCTGGATTGGGAAGTTCCGGACTGGATCGTGGTCCCCGGCGGGAACCTCGGGAACAGCAGCGCGTTCGGCAAGGCGTTTTTGGAGCTGAAGCAGCTCGGGCTGGTGGACCGCGTTCCGCGGATCGCGATCATCAACGCGGCCGGGGCCAACACGCTGAGCGAGGCCTGGAACCGGCGCGGGTTCCGCTGGCAGGACGGCAGTTTCGACGGCGACGGGGTGTGCCACCTGTTCAACGAGCTGGACAACACCGGGCAGAAGGCGGTGACGGTGGCGAGTGCGATCGAGATCGGCCGGCCGGTGAATCTGACGAAGGCGCTGCGCACACTCGACGTGATGGACGGGGTGGTCCGCGAGGTTCCGGATGAGACAATTCTGGAATTCAAGGCGCTGGTGGGCAAATACGGTTATGGCTGTGAGCCGGCGAGCGCGGCGTCTCTGGCGGGGTTGAAGCTGCTCCGCGACGAGGGGACCATCGCTGCCGACGAGCGGGCCGTCTGCATCCTCACCGGGCATGCGCTGAAGGATCCCGACGTGACGGTGAAGTACCACACCGGTCTGGACGCGAAGGCGGCGAAGATGCCGGAGGCTGCGCCGCCGACGGGGGTTCTGGCGAACCAGCCGATCCGCGCGGCGGACGATTTTGAGGCGATCCGCGAAGCGATTGAGGGAAGTACGAAGTATGAAGTATGAAGTATGAAGTATGAAGTCGGAAGTTTAGAGCTGACCGCTACGGCTAACAGCTAACATCCACCAGCAATCGGGTCGGTGTTGTTCTGAGCTTCAGGCGTGGGAATGCGGCATGCGCACCAGCATTGCGACGGTTCGGTGCGCGCTGAATTGGGGATGGCGCAGGATCTCGACGCGGGCGGCGGGGGGAAGCATGCGGGCAAAGACGCCTACCTCGAAGTCGAAGACGTGCAGCAACAGCCAGCCACCCGGGTTCAGGTGATCGTTCACCTGGCTCAGCAAGCGCGTCATCAGGGCGTTGTGAAAACGCTGGACACCCAGCGGGATCATCGTGCCGCTGTGCTGACAGACCCAGGGAATCCGCCGGGCGAGGTTTTTGACCACGTTGGAGATAAACGAATCGGGGCGGAAGTTGTACGGCAGGTTCAAGGCGATGGCGTCGAACCGTCCGGTCACGGCCTGCAAGAGGTCGCTTTCGAGACAGTCGAACGGCAGGCCGGCGAGCGCGGCGTTCTGCCGTGCGGTCTGGACGGCCCCGCGTGAGACGTCCGTGGCGGTCACGGTATAACCCAACTTGGCGGCGCACAGCGCGAGGATTCCGGAGCCGGTGCCCAGATCCAGTAATCGGTCCCCCGGTCGCAACTGGCTCAACGCCACCTCGGCGAAGGCCCGCGCGTCGGCCTGGGCGGTGGAGACCCAGAGGGGGTTGTCGGCCGCCATGGACGTGCACAGCTCGTGAAGCGCTGGATCGATGGCCGCCTCGCGAGCGACCGGGCGCGGACGCTGGGTCGTGGGCAACGCATCACCGTACCGCGCCGTCGCCCAGCCTTGCCGCCGCAGCGTTTGGGCCAAACGTGTGGAAGTCAGGGCGTTCAGCTCGGTCATCCGCTCCGGCGCGGCCACGTAGGCCTTGAGATACTCTGCGGGATACTTTTCATCCCGCGGATCGTGCCCCGTCGTCGGATGCAAGAGCACTTCGACGGTGGCGCCGTTGCGGCGCGTTGCCGCCTCGAGCCCGGCGGTCACGCTGGCCTCATCCATGCAGCCGGTGTAGTTCACGCCCACGAACCAGTCGGTCGTGCGCAGCCCGAAGGCCTCGGCGACGGCGGCGTTGCGGCGTGCGAAGTGGTTGAGCAGCAGGTGCTTGATCCAGTTCGCGTTGGTGAGCGGCTGCCAGCGGCGACGCCCACGGCCGGCGACGTGACGCGGCTCGCGGGTCATGCGGACCCGGTCGATGCCGTATTCGCAGGCCAGGCGGCAGACAATGTGGAAGATGGCCGGGATCATGTGGACGTGCTGGTGGGAATCGAGATGCCCGATGATGACGCCGTCGGCCTGGGCCCGCTCGATCTGGGCGCGGAGTTCGATTTCGATCTGATCGCGGCCGGCGGGGGTCGCTGCCAAACGCAACAACCAGGCGAAGCCGGGCTTCTGCCGGCCGTCGGGGCCCAGGAGCAGCGGAACCTGTTCGGCAGGGGCGATGCACGCTGCTTCGTTGAGGCATACATGCAGGCCCACGCCAAGCTGAGGGCAGGCGGGCAGCACCTCGGTGATGGCGTGTCGGTACGCCGCGCCGTTCACGCGGAGCGACGTGCTGGTGAGCAGGCCATGCTGGTGGGCGTGCCGGATTCCCTCGTTGAAGGAATGGGTCAGTCCCAGGTCGTCGGCGTGGAAAATCACCCGTTGTTGGGACTGGGTCGCCTCGCACGCGGCGTCGATATGCCGCCGGGCCGTCCGCTCGGTTTCGTCGTCGGAGCGCAACCGCCGAAAACCGGCCGCTGCCATCACCTGGTGGTAGGCCCGGGTAAGGCGAAGATAGCGGTCGCGCAACATCTCCGGGCGCCGAGCGGCCGTCTGGGTCCAGTCGGCCCGCAGATGCAGGGCGATGTCGGGCCGCGGGTACATCCGCCGCAGACACCAGACCAGGCCACGCAGCAGCGGTTTCAGGATCGGTGCGGAGACCTCCCACTTTGCGAGGTTGTCGTAAATGCCGCGGTCCAGAATCAGGACCCGCGGCTTGCGCCGGGCCGCCAGCATCACCAGCGGCGTCCATGCAAGGTTGACGTACCAGGCATACAGATGGCGGCGTTCGACGGGCACGCCGGCCTGTTCGAATGTTGCGGCCAACTTGCGTGCCAGGGTGGTTTTACCTGATCCGTCGATGCCCGCCAGGGCGATGATCAGCCCGCGGCGCCGCACGGCTGCACGCAAACGCGCCATGGCGCGTTGCTGCCGCTGGTCGTCGAGGGCCTGCACCGACCGTGCGGCCGACAGTCGGTCGTCCACGATCGGGGCGGGCGAGGTCGCGTCCAGATTCCTGATCATACTGCGTCACCTGCCGGGCAAAGCGTCTCGACTTCCAATTCACACGGGCGAGTGGTGTCTCGCGACGCGAGCACGCGGTTCAGGGCCGCGGCGCACCAGCGTCGGTGCATCCAGCCCTGCCCGGCCTGCTGTGCAATGAACGGCAACGCTGTCGCCCGGGTGAGCAATTCCAGGGTGCGGCGTGTGGCTGGCGGGCATCGGCGTTGGAAATACGCACCCAGAAAACGCGATTCGATGCTCGGGCCCGAAGCGGGAGCCTGCATGCGCAGGTTGGCGACGAAGGTCGCCACGTCGGTCAACGGCCAACTGACGCAGGGCGCGATCCACCAGTCGATCACGTGGAACGCCGTCCCGTGCACGAGCACGTTGCCCGGTTTGAAGTCGCCGTGGACGAAACCGGCATTCAGCGGGCCCTGCTGCGCCAGAAGCTCGTCGGGATCCAGCCCGTCCCGCCAACGATCCGCGATCGCCAGGCCGGCGCGGGCCAGAACTTCGGCGGCCGCATCCGCTGCCTCCAGGCGCGACGCGACAAGCGGACCGGGGTCGACCTGCAAATCGCCAGGGGCGGTGCGATGAACCTGGGCCCCGAGGCGCGCGTCGATCTCGGCTCCGTACGATCCGCGGCCGCGCGCGTACCGGTTCAGCCAACGTGCCAACCGCTCGATCACGGCGTCCGACGCCGCGGCGTTCGCCTGGGCGAGCGGTTGCCCCGGGCAATGGGTCAGCAGCAGAGCCTCTTCATCCGGCCAGTAGGCCAACACCTGGGGTGTGGGGCGCGCGAGTTCGGGGTGCTCCGCGCGCCACCAGCGCAGATTCTGCGCGGTGCAGGCCAGGGCGGCCGGATCCGCTCCCGGGCACCACTTGATCCAGAAGCGCTGGGTGCGTCGGCTGTCCGTCAGCCTGCCGGCCAGCAGTCGGCCTCCGGCGCCCAGCCGCAAGCGGGTTTGCAGGTGCATGCGGGCGTCTGCCGCAAGCTCGGGCCAGTATTGGGGGCGGTCATCGGTGAGCCGATCGAGCCAGCGTCGGTGGCGCGCGGCGTCCAGGGCGACGCGGCGGCGCCGTTCGCGGGCCCACAGGATGGTCGATTGCATCCACGTCATGGTTGCACGGGGGCGATGAATGTCCCCACCTCCGTAGCGCTTATCGGACATGCCGCTGGTGCAATTGAGTTGGCCGCACGCCGATAACTCACGCCCTGCCGCGGGGCAACCGAAGTTTAGTTTGTCGGCCTGGGTGGAGGACAGGGTAGGACTACATCATGTCGGAGCTGACAATGTGGCCACTGAAGACATACCTCGTGCTGTTTGGCTTCGTTGGCGCATGCGCACTGTCCATCGCCCATCCCATTGTGGGCATCGTCAATTACATGATGGTGTATCAGTGCAACCCGCACTGGTGGTGGTGGGGCAAGCCGCTTACCCCGCTGGGGCTGCGCTATTCCATGACCGCGGCGGTGTGCCTGATCGTGGGCATGATCGTCAGTTCCGGCCGGGTGCCGAAGGCGAAGGTCTTCTTCGGCGACTGGCTGATCCTGATGTTTCTGTTCACCATCGTTGTACTCACCAGTTGCATAGTCGGGGTGGGCAGCACCAATTACGGCATTTCGCTTATGGACAAGATGGTCAAGATGACCATTTTTCTGGTTTGCTTTGTGCGGATGGGCGGGACACGGCGCAACTTTCGGCTCATTTTGTGGGCGATGGTGTTCGGATCGCTCATGATCGGAAACGACGCGTACAACGCCAACATCGATCAGTTTTACGAGGGGCGGCTGAACTCCGTCGGCGGGGTCGATTTCCGTGATTCGTCCGGGCTGGCGGCGCACCTCGCGTCGATGCTTCCGTTGATCGGCGTGATCCTGCTGACGACCCGGCAGTGGATGTGGCGGGCCCCGGCGCTGATAGCGGCCGTGTTGACCGTCAACACCATCGTGCTGTGTCGGACGCGGTCGGCGTTCGTGGGACTGCTGGCCGGCGTGGTGGTCGCCATTTTCCTCGCCCCGCGCAGGCGCCGAGGCGTGATCTACGGCGCCATGTGCCTCGGACTGGCCGGCGCTTTCTACCTGACCGACGGCCACTTCTGGAACCGCATGCAGACGGTGCTGCACCCGGAGCAGTACAACAACGACTCCGCGATCCAGGCGCGCGTGGAGTTGTGGACGACCGCCGGCCGTATGTTCATGGACCACCCCCTCGGCGTCGGCATCGGTCAATTCAAGATGGTTGTCGAACGGTACGACACCGGCGAATTCGACCACGCGTTCGGGCTGCCCCGGCGCGTGACGCACAACACGTACCTGCTGTGCGCCACGGAACTGGGCTTCCATGGCTTGCTGATCTTCCTTCTGCTGATTGTCGTCAGCCTGCTCAAGCTTCGGCGTTGCATGGTTCTTGCGGAAGACACCGACGACCCTGGCGAGGCCCGCCTGCTGACCTATGGCTGTCTGCTGTCCCTTACAATCTACCTGGTGGCGGCCGGCTTCACCGACCGGCTCTATACGGAGTCGCTCTGGTGGGTCGCCGCCCTGCCCGTTTGCCTCGAACGCGCCCTGGCTCAGGAGGCGGAGGCCCGGTCGCCTAGCCCGGTGCTGGCGCGCCGCGAGCCGGTCGATCTGGATCTGGAGTGGAAGCCGCGTCCGGGGCTGGGCCACGGGCGCGACTGGGCGCTGGGTTGAACGCCGCGTGAGGCGACGCGGTGACGGCTCATCGTCGGTTGAGCGAATCGGGCGAGCCAATCCGTTCAACACGGATCAACGTCCGCTAACTCAAGTATTTCTCCGCCCAAGCCGACGATTTCTCCGGTTGCGGCGGCCTCACCGCCGACCGCGGCGGGACGTCTCCCGAGGGATTCAGCGGAAGCGCATATGCTGTTCAATAGCCTCGAATTCGCCGCGTTCTTCGCCCTGCTCTACGGGCTTTACCTGGTCACCATGCGGCGGCTGCGTTTCCAGAATGCGCTCCTTCTGGTGGGCAGCTACGTCTTTTACGGATGCTGGGACTGGCGGTTCCTCGGTCTGATCGCACTGTCGACCATGATCGACTACGCCTGCGGGCGGGCGCTCGACCGCCGCATCGCGTCCGCCGAATGGAGCGACCGCGCGGATCAGACCTTTCATCATGGTCGTCGCGGGCGGCGGCTCATCCTGGCGACGTCCATTGTCGCCAACCTGGGCATCCTGGGTATTTTCAAGTACTACGATTTCTTCGCGGCCAGCGGAGCGGCATTTCTGGCGTCGATCGGCCTGCCGCTTCAGCCGCGGCTATTGGAAGTCGTCCTCCCGGTGGGGATCAGCTTTTACACCTTCCAGACGCTGAGTTACACGATTGACATCTATCGTGGCGAACTGCGGGCCCGCTACAGCCTGCTCGAATTCGCGGTGTTCGTGGCGTTCTTCCCACAACTGGTCGCCGGTCCGATCGTGCGGGCGCGCGACTTCTTGCCCCAGGTCGCCCGCCGGCGGCGCCTGAATATGCAGCAGGCCTCCGAGGGGGGCTACCTGATTCTGTGGGGGCTTTTCAAGAAGGTGGTTATCGCGGGGAATCTGGCGCCGCTGGTCGACGCCGCCTTTGCCTCCGGCGCCTCACCCGCCGGCGGCGCGGTGCTCGTGGCGATCTATGCCTTTGCCGTGCAGATTTACTGTGACTTCTCGGGATACTCGGATATTGCCCGCGGCTGCGCGAAGATGATGGGCTTTGAGCTATGCCTGAACTTCAACCTGCCCTACTTTGCCTCGAATCCCGCGGAGTTTTGGCGCCGCTGGCATATCAGCCTGTCGTCGTGGCTGCGCGACTATCTGTATATTCCGCTGGGCGGCAACCGGAGCGGTCCGCGGCGCACGCTGATCAACCTGGCTTTGACCATGCTGCTTGGCGGACTCTGGCATGGGGCGGCGTGGACCTTCGTACTCTGGGGCGCGTATCAAGGCGCCTTGCTCATTGTGCATCGGCTGACCATGCCGGCGCTCGACCGCCTGACGCGCTTTCACTCGATATTCGCGCAGCGTGCCTGGCGGGTGATCGCCATCGCCGGTTTCTTCCAGTTCGTCTGCCTGGGCTGGCTGATCTTCCGGGCGCATGATGTGGGCCAGATTGCAAGCATGCTGGCGGCGCTGGGCGACGGCATTGGGCTTGCCGGAAGCGGTTTGCGCACCCTGGCGTTCTACGCCCTGCCGCTGGTGCTGGTGCAACTGGCACAGTACCTGCGCAACGACCTCGACATCGTGCTCCGGTTGCCGGCGCCCGTTCGAGGCGCGTGGTACGCGGTGATGCTTTACGGTTTGCTCCTGTTCGGAGAGGGCTTTGACAAGCCGTTCATCTACTTCCAGTTCTAGCGGCGCGATGCTTGCTCCGCCGCCCTCGCCGCCTCTGCCCCTGGACGCGCCGGTTTCCCCAGGCGTCGAATCACTCGCGGCGCATCGACGTGCCCGCCGCGCGCGACGCCATCACGTGCCCACGGGACCGCTCTGGGCCGTGGGGTGGATCCTGCTGATACACGTGCTGGTGGCCGTGTATATTTTTCCCCATCCCCAACCGCGCCGCGATCTGCGCCGCAAGCTCATCCCCCTCACGCAACATGCCCGACCGCAACTCATCGTCGCCGGCGATTCCCGGGCCGAGTGCGGCCTGATCCCCGGTCTTCTGGCCGATCATCTCGACCTCGAGAAGACGGCTGCCATCAACATGGCCAGCCCCGCCTGCGATCTGCCCGGCGTATTGGCCGGCTTTCGCGCCTTCGCCGACCGCATGGCCGATGGGCCCATCATGCTGGTGAGCGTGTCCGCCGTCGAGATGAACGACCACGCGGCCGAGCACCTCATCGGCGACGAGACCCTGGCGTCGTGCAGCTTGCTGGAGCGTTTCCGGCTGGCGCCGTTCAAGCGGGCCGTCACCTCGCTGGCGCTGCCCGAACGCGAACTGATCCGCCGCGTGGTGATGGAGCCGCTGTTCTGGGAATGGGATGCCAGCCATGCCGCGAACCAGGGCTACCGCGGCAAGTCCAGCCACCACGCATACGACGCCGAGAGGCTCCGGACCGAACTCGACTACCTGGCCGAGGTCTGGTATCGCCGGCCGCAGCTCGACGGCGTCCGCTGGCGGCACTTTCAGGAGAGCGTGGCGGCCCTGCGGAGCGCCGGCGTGCAGGTCGTTCTGCTGGACCCGCCAACCCAGCCGGCGTTCGACGCGGGCATCGCGCACCGCGAGATGGCCGACGCCGACCGGCTTTTTCACCGGCGGCTGGCGGCGTATTGCCGGGCCAACGCGGTTCCGCTGCTGCGCTACACGGCGCGCGATTTGAGTCCCGACGACCCCGACGGCATCTTCGTGAGCCTCATGCATCTCAATCACCGCGGCGCGTCGCTGCTGTCGCATCGGGTCGGCCGGGACCTGGCGGAGATGCTCGCCGACGGCCGCCTGACGCTCCCCCGCCGATAGCGGCCGATAACTCATGCGCTGACCCGAATCCGTCGATAAACAGGCATGCGCCAGTCGTTCACCCATGCGCCCAGCCCGCGCGCCGCTGCGCGGAGCACCGACCGCGACGACCGTCCCGTGGTCATGCACGTGATCTACGCGCTGGAACACGGCGGCACCGAGCGGTTTCTCTGCCGATTGCTCCGGCGCTGGGCGAATGGGCCCGTCCGTCACGTGGTCTGCACGCTCCGGGAGGCCGGGGAACGCGCCGCCACCCTGCCCGACGACATCGAGGTTGTCCCCCTGCGACTTGCGCAGCGTGATCGCCTGGGATGGCAGAAACTTGCTCGCGTCATTCGCTCGACGGGGGCGCGGGTGGTGCACGCCCGCAACTGGAGCACCTGGACCGACGCGTTGCTGGCCTGTCGGCGGACGCGCGGCGCCCGGCTGGTGCTCGGCTTTCACGGCACGCAGGCCGCTGGTGGTTTTACCATGAGGCAACGCGTGCGGGCGCGGATGCTCGGGATTCATCGACAACGCTTCACGACCGTCTCCCACGCCGCGGCGGGCGTGCTGACGGATACGCTTCGCGTCGCCCGACGGCGCATCGACGTGCTGGCCAACGGTGTAGACCTGGATGTGTTTCCTCCGACCCATGCGAATCTGCGACGAGAGGCGCGGCAGCGTTGGGGCTTTGACGAATCGGCCCTGGTGATCGGAAACGTGGGGAATTTCTTTGCATCGGTGAAGGGGCAGGATGTGCTGATCGAGGCCTTTGCCGACGTGGCCCGCCGCGTGCCGCAGGCTCGGCTGGCGCTCGTCGGCTTTGGGCCGCGCCAAGACGCCCTGTGGGCGCAGGTGAAACGGTATGATCTCGTTGATCGGGTGTGTTTCGCAGGCGCGGTCGAACACACGAGCGAGATCCTGCCGGCAGTGGATCTCTATGTTTGTCCGTCGCTGGCCGAAGGCATGAGCAACGCCCTGCTCGAGGCGGCGGCGATGGCGATTCCGTGCGTTTCGACGGATGTGGCCGATCACGCTCGATTGCTCCGGCCCCTCGACGACCACGCCATCGTACCGCCGGGCGACGTTGCCGCCCTGGCGAGTGCGGTCTGCGCCCTGCTCGACCAGCCCGTGCGACGCGCCGCCCTGGCCGCCAACGGCCGCAGCACTGTCGAGCGCGAATACAACTTCGAGCAGACGCAAGCGGACTACGCTGCGTTTTATCACCGCCTGGTTTACCCATCATCGCAACCCTGCCCAGAAGCGCCTGCGCGGGAGGCCGCCGCATGGGCGTCGTGACCGGGCAGCTCGTATCGAACGGCAAGGCCCCCCGCATGCCATTCAGCCACCTGGCGGATGCGTTCGGCGGCCGACGGGGCTGGCTGCAACACCGGGGTTGGCAGATGGCGGCGCGGTTGGGGCTGTTGCGCTCCTGGCGACGGATCGACTGGCCCCGGGTGTGCCGCCTGGTCTTTGTGTGCCAGGGCAACATCTGCCGCAGCGCGTACGCCGAACGGCGGGCCGCCACGTGCGGCTTGCCGGCGATATCCGCGGGGCTCAACGTTCGCGCCCAGGACGCGCCGCCGAGTGCTGTGCAGGCAGCGGCCGACCGGGGTCTGGATCTCGCCCATCACCGTCCCCGCCCCCTGGCCGATTGGCGGCTGGCCGCCGGAGATCTGCTGGTCGCCATGGAACCCCAGCAGGCTTTCGAGCTGCGGGATGCGCTGGGCCCGCTCGACTCGCAGATCACGATTCTGGGGCTTTGGACAAAACCAATGCGCCCGTATCTTCAGGACCCTTATGGACTGTCGGATGCGTACTTTCGACGTTGTTTCGAAGTGATTGATGATGGAGTGGCCGCCCTGGCCGCCCGCCTGGACGACGCGCATGATTCGCCGGACCGCGCCTGAACCCATGACGACGCCGGGGCCGACGGTCCTGGTCACCGACGCGCACACCATCGCGGCAGTCGGTGTGATTCGCGCGCTGGGCCGGGCCGGGTACACGGTTCACGCGTGCGCGCCAGACCCGCAGGGGCTTGGACTGCGCTCCCGATACGCCAGCGCCGCCTCGGTCTGTCCTTCGTGGCGCGATCCTGTTTTTTTGCCATGGCTTGAGGCGTACGTGCGGCGCAACGCGGTTCGATTGCTCATTCCGAGTGAAGGCGTTCTTGTGGCGCTGCGGCCGGCATTCGACGCATTCGCCCCGCTGCTGGCGTATGGCGATCCCGCGACGATCTACACGGCGTTGAGCAAGTCGGCCGTGTACCGCGTGCTGCGCGACTCGGACGAAGGCAGTCGCCATCTGCCCCCCACCTGTTGCGTGGCCGCGGGTGATCCCGCTCCGTCGGCAATGCGTTGCGGCGAACTCGGCTGGCCCTTGTTCGTGAAGGTGGATGCCGCCCAGGCTCATGGGACGGGCGACAGCGCCACCATCCGCGTCGACACGCAAGCCGCCCTGGATGCCGCTTTGCCCGCGCTGCGGCGCAACTACGCCGAGGTGCTGGTACAGGGTTTCACGCCGGGCGTCGGGGTGGGCGCGTTCTTTCTGAGGCATCGCGGCGAGATTCTGGCGGAGTTCATGCACCGCCGCCTGCACGAGGTTCCGCACACCGGCGGGGTCTCGTCTCTGCGGGAAAGCTGGCGACATGAAGCCATCCGGGCGGATGCGCTGGCCAAGCTCCGCACCCTGCGGTGGGAAGGCGTTGCGATGATGGAGTACCGGTGGGACCCGGGCAGCGATCGGTTCCACTTCATCGAAATGAACCCCCGGTACTGGGGGTCCCTGCACCTGGCGTTGCATGCCGGGGTTGATTTTCCCAAGTTGCAGGCGGACGCGTTCTTCGGCCGGCCGGCGGTCGCCCGTCCGGGGTACCCGCTCGGGGTGCGCTGCCGGCATACGTTTCCGAAAGAGGTCCAGCACGTCTGGTCGCGTTGGTGCGATCGGACGTTGCCGCTGTCGGCCCGGTTGGGAAGCATCGCCCGCTTCGTCCGGCTTTCCTGCGATCCTCGCGTCCGCAGCGATCTCTGGTTTCCCGGGGACCGCATGCTGTATCTGCACAGCGTGCAGCGGATGATCGCCGATGTCGTGGAGGCTGTGGGCTGCCGATGTGTCCTCCGACCGCGGCGCGGTGCGGTCGACTGCCCGATGCCGCGGACGAAATGCTAGCTGGTTAATGCTGAATGCTGAGTGCTGAATGCTGAATGAGGGTCCGGTTGAGCTTCCCCTCGTCGGGTGGGCGCTACTCGCTCGCCCGGGCGTCGAGCAGCACGGTGGCGGGATCGGTCCTGGGTCGCTGGTATTTCTCGATGAGCCGCCGCACCTTGGGCTGATCGGCGTCGAGTTCCAGTGAGCGGTGCCAGTACTCCAGCGCCAGTTCCGGCCGGGCGTTCTCCTGGTGCTGCAAGTGCTTGAGCATTTCGATGCTGCCCAGCCCGGCGTAGGCGCTGGCCATGCGCGGATCCAACTCGAGCGCCCTGCGATAGGCCGTCTGGGCGGCGGCGTAGTCGCGCAACTGGAACTGGCAATAACCCAAGGCCTCATAGGCCCCCGGCAGCGACGGATCCAGTTCCACCGCCTGCTCGAGCGTCTTGCGGGCCATCTTCAGCCGATCCTGGTTCATATAGGTGTACGCCAGGTTCACGAGTACGAGCGGCTGCTGACTGTCGCGCTCCAGGGCGTTCTTGTACGCGTGAATCGCCTCGTAGAACTTGCCCTGGCGATCGAGTGCGACGCCGAGATTGACGTACGCGTGCGGGCGCCCCGGATCGAGCGACACGGCCCGCTGGAACCGCTCGGTGGCCTGCCCGTAGTCATTCAACTGCTGATAGCACACGCCCAGGTTCAATTGCGCGTCGAAGTCGTTGGGGCGCAAGTCGCACGCGTGCAGGTAGGCCTCCACCGCGTCGCGGAGCCGACTGGTGAAATGGTACAACTGCGCCAGGTTGAAGGTGTCGTCGAAGGACTTGGGGGCCAGCCGTACCGCCTCGGCGAAACAGTCGATGGCCCGGTCGTAATCGCCCATCCGGCGGTAGATGACGCCCATCTTGGAGTGGGCGACGGCCATCTGGGGCGAGAGTTCGACGGCGGTCTCGAACTCGGCCAGAGCGTCCTGCAAGTCGCTCCGGGCGAGCAGGGTCTCGCCGGCGTCCACGTGAACCTCGGCCCGCATGCGTTGGATCTGGGAGCATCCGCCGGCGCCGGCCGCCAGCGTCAGGATCAGGCCTACCCTGCATAGAATCCCATAATGTGCCGGTGCGCGCTGCATCGAAGAACTCGATAAGTCGGAAACAAGACCGCTGCCTACGGCATTAGATCGGGCGGTGGATCACAAAGAGTTGTGCGAAAATCGCCCGAGGGTGCGTCAAGATAGCTATTCTGGGCGGACCCGTCACGCAGTAGCCGGGCCTGCGTTTGAATTCCGGGCGCGTCCAACTACGATATCCGCAGTCCGGCGGAGAGCAAGCACGCGATCCAGGAGCGTTAATATCTTGTCTGACAAATACTTAGTGGCGATACCGGTATACAACGAACAAGAGCACGTGGCGCACGTGCTGCGGCGAACCCGCGCCCACGCGCCCGAGATCCTGGTGGTCGACGACGGCTCCCAGGACAATACGCCGGCCCTGCTGGCCCTGTTCAGCGAGCTGCGGCTGATCCGCCATGACACCAATCAAGGGTACGGGCGGAGCCTGATCGACGCGTTCGACTACGCCGCCCGGCACGATTTCGACTGGATCATCACCATGGATTGCGACGAGCAACACGAGCCCGCCGCCATCCCCCAGTTTGTCCGGGCCATGGCCGACGACGACGCCGACATCATCAGTGGCTCGCGGTACCTGCGGTCCCACACCGGCGACGACACGCCGCCGGCCGATCGCCGCTCGATTAATCTTCAGATCACGCAGATGCTCAATGACCGGCTGGGCCTCGGGATCACCGACGCCTTTTGCGGGTTCAAGGCCTATCGGGTGTCGGCGCTTAAACGCATGCACCTGAGCGAGAACGGCTACGCCATGCCGATGCAGTTCTGGGTCCAGGCCGCGCGGTTGAACCTGCGGATACGCGAAGTTCCGGTTCGGCTCGTCTACAATGACCCGCGCCGCCATTTTGGGGGCGAACTGGACAACCCGACCGTACGCTACCGCCACTACCTGGACGTCTATGAGGCCGAGCTGCGCAACGGCGCGTCGGTCGCCTGTGGGCCTCAGGTGGACGCGTGCGCCCCCGCCCGCTCGAGGTGTATTTCCCGCTGAGGCCGCCTTGCACACCGACCTTGACTTCGCCAGCCTCACGACGCCGCAAGCACACGGTGGCGTGCTCATCGAGCCGGGGCCCCTGGGGCTCCGCCACCTCACCGAGCAGAATCGCGAACATCTGGACGCCCTCGACATCGAGGTGGGTGGTGTTTCGCTGGCGGAAGTGCGCCGGCAGACCCGTCGGCGGATCGGGTTGGACGACGGCCTGCTGGTCGTCACCGGGCATCAGCCGGATTTCGTGCACGCCGGCGTGTGGGCGAAGCATGTCGTCGCCGCTCGACTGGCCGCCGCCCTGGAGGGTGCCGCGCTCAATCTCGTGGTGGATCATGACGCGCCGAAGCAGACGGCGCTGACCGTTCCCGACCTGGCCGATCGGCGGGTCCGGAAAATCCGGTACGCGACCTGGCCGTCCGGTGCGGCGTTCGAGTTCATGCCGGCGTCGGACGGGGACACCTGCCGGCAGTTGATCGCCGACAGCCGCGCGGCTTTGGGCGCGCAATTCGACGAGTCTCTTTTGCCGCTCTTCTTCGAGGTGTACAGCAGCGGGACGAGCGGCGAGACGTGGGTGGACCAGGCGGTCGCGAGCCGTCGCGCCGTGGAACGGGCCATGGGCGTCGCGATCGAGGATCGCCGGACCGGCCGCGTCTGGTGCGGACCACTTCTGTGCGAGATGCTCTGCAACGCACCCCGCTTCGCCGCGGCGTACAACCGGGCACTGGCCGATTACCGGCGGCGACACAAGGTGCGTTCACCCGATCGCCCCGTGCCCGATCTGCACAGCGACGGCGAACGGACGGAGACGGCGCTTTGGGTTTACCATGACGGGATCACGCGACGGCGCCTTTTCGTCGCGCCGCGGGGGGACGCGCTCGAGTTGTTCGCCGATGACGAGCCGCTGATGACGCTGGACGCGCGCACGGCCGGCGACTGGACCGCCCTCTGCCCGGTGCTGGGCCAACTCGAACCCTGGGTGATCCGCCCCCGGGCCCTGTCGCTCACGCTGTGGGCGCGCCTGGTTCTGGCGGACGTCTTCCTGCACGGAATCGGGGGCGCCAAGTACGACCGCGCCACCGACGATCTGATCCGCAATTACTTCGGCGTCGAGCCGCCGGGAATGGCCTGCGTGTCCGCCACCTTGCGGTTCCAACCGGACGCCCCCGACGTCACCGCCGACCTGCGCCGCGTCCGGCGTCGCCGGCGGGATTTACGTTTCAATCCCGAGCGGCAAATCGACGGGGAGGCCATTGCCGCCCTCGCGGCCGAGAAGCGCAGCGCCGTCGCCGAATCCGACCGGCTACGAACGGCGGCGCCCCGCGACCACCGGGCCCGTCACCGCGTATTCGAGCGTATCCGCGCCCTGAACGCCCGAATGGCCGAAACTGCACCAGGGCTGAGCGCCGATTTATCCACCACGATCGACCGCCTCGAGCAGGCCGCGGCCACCGCGCGTATTGCCGGCGATCGGGAGTATTTCTTCGCCATGCATCCGCGCCAGGAGCTGGAACGGCTGCTGGCGCGGATCCCCGCGATGGAAGATTTTCGCGGCGCGGCTATAGTGTAGGCGACTGCTGACCCCTACGACCCTAGCGACGTCCGCCACCGCGGCGGTCCGGGAGCACGCACATGAGCGACGAAGATACCCCCAAAATCCATATCGATTCCGACTGGAAGGCGGAGGCGCAGAAGGAAAAGGAGCGTCTTTCGGCCGAAGAAGCCGAGGCTCCGCAGACCCAGAATCTCGGTCAGCCCTCCTTTTTGCACCTGGTGAACAGCCTGGCGATGCAGGCAGCCGTTTCGCTCGGCGGCATGCGCGGCCCGCAGGGCGAGACCATCCCGCCCGATCCGGAGCTGGGCCGGTTCCACATCGACATGCTCGGCGTGCTTGAGGAAAAAACCAAGGGCAACCTCTCGGACGAGGAGCAGCGCACCCTCGCGGCCGTGCTCCATGATCTCCGCGGCGCGTACGTGCAGTTGATGCAGGCTATCGCCGAGCACCAGCAGAACAAGGACTGAACCAGCGCCGGCGCGCCCGGCGCGGAGCCGGACCGCCCCGCCACCGCCGGACGTCGTCGGACATGCTCCTGATTCCCATACGTACCGAGATGGCCACGCGCTACGCGCCGGTGGCGAACGTGGTCCTGGTTGCGCTGAACATCGTGATCTTCGCGGTGCTCGACCTCTCCCAGACCCAGTGGGCCATGGCGGTCAAGGATGAGCATTTCATCCTCGACGCCTCCGCGCCGCGGATTCACCAGTTCATCACCTACCAGTTTGCCCACGCCGACTTCTGGCACCTGGCCGGCAACATGCTGTTCCTCTGGGTGTTCGGGAACGCCGTGAACGCCAAGATGGGCGACATCGCCTACGCGCTGTTTTACCTTGCCGGCGGCGCGTTCGCCGGGCAGATGTTCGCCTGGGGGGCGCCCGGGCACAGCCTGCTGGGCGCGAGCGGGGCCATTGCGGCCGTCACCACCGCCTACCTCGCACTTTTTCCCAGCAGCCGCGTCACGGTGCTGTACGCTCTGTTCTTCATTGGTTTCATCGAGGTGCCGGCCACCATCATCATCGTGGTGAAGATCATCCTGTGGGACAACATTGTCTCGCCGGCCATTGCTTCGGGTTCCAGCCAGGTTGCGTACTCCGCCCATCTTGCCGGCTACGCGTTCGGATTCCTCGTGGCCATCGTGATGCTGCTCATCAAGGCGGTGAATCGCGATCAGTTCGACATGCTCGCGTTGCTCAAGCGCTGGAACCAGCGCCGGGCGTTCGCGTCCGCGATGAGCGACCCTCGGGCCCAGGCCCAGGCCCAGTTTGGGCGCGTCGCCCGCGTGGACGTCGCCCGCCCGGAGGACATTTCCAAGTGGGAGCGGCAGATGGACCGCCGCACCGAGCTTCGCACCGAGATTGCCGACCTACTCCGCCGCAACGAAGCGGACGCCGCCCTCGAGACATATGAACGCCTGTTGGCCGAGGACCCGTCGCAGTGCCTGCCCGCTGAGCAGCAGATGACCATCGGTCGCACGTACTACGCCAAAGGCCGCTACCCCCAGGCAGCGTCCGCCTTTGAACGCTTCCTGTCTGTCTACAAGTCCCACTCCGACGCCAATGAGGTGCGGCTGCTGCTCGGCATTATCCACGCCCGCGACCTCAAACAATTCGAGACCGCCCGCAGCTACCTGACCGAGGCGCAGACCCGGGCGACCAGCCCGGAACGGCGCGACTTGGCCCAGCACTGGCTCGACGAAATCGCGCCATAGCGTCAAACTCGGCGCCACAAAAGCGAATATCAGTGTGAGGCATCGCACGGCTTCCGTATCTTGTGCGCAAGGCCTGAGGATTCCTATGCTCCCTACCGTCGACGCCACCGCAGCAGGTTTGCCAAAACGTGCAAGCGTGCCCGCCCCAACCAAGCCGCGTCGGCAGCGCCAGCGCCGCCGGCGCCGCGACCGGTGGGTGATCGCCGGCGCAAGCGCCATTCTGGCCGCCGTCCTCTTTCCTTTCACGGACCGCCTCACAGCGCATCCTGGTGAAACCGTGATTCTGCTCATGCCGCCGATCCTTGGCGGCATCCTGTATCTCGGTTGGCCTGCGGTGCGGCGCATCCGGTTGCGGCAGTATGCCTCATATTTGATGATCCTGACGGCTGTCATCGCCGCCGCCATCTTCGTCGCGGCGAAGATGGCCAGCGGGCGCGTGCTCTGGGGTGAGGTGCTTTGGGCCGTCTACTTCACCGTCGCGTGGCGAATCGCCTGGGGTCTGTACAAGCGGACGATCGGCCGGACTGGCGAGCGCCACCGCCGCTGGGGCCGATTCACGCGGCGGTGCGGAAGCCTGCACCAGCGCCGCGCCGCCCGCTGGACCCGCATCATCGCTCCCATCCGCGCGGCCGTCGTTGTTTTCGTTTTCGCCCCACTCGTCGTCGGATCACTGATCCATCGCATCAAGATCGGCAATGATCTCGCGAACAGCCCGTACAGCGCCTTGGCCCTGGAGGAAGTCTGCTTCCGCACTGGCGATGGACTTCTTCTCTCCGGGTGGTTCTTGTCCGCCCCGCGGAGCGACACCACGGTGCTGATCTGCCATGGCGCGGGCGCCAATAAGGGCAACTTCATCGGCTTCGTCGAGATGTTGGAAGGTCAGGGATTCAGCACATTGATCTACGATGCCCGTGGTCACGGCGAAAGTGACGGGCACACCAGCACATTCGGTCTGTTTGAAACGGCCGATGTCACGGCGGCCGTGGATTGGCTTAAATCCAAGCAACCCGAGCGGGCCCGCCATGTGTACGCGCTGGGCTCGTCGATGGGGGCGATGACGTTGGTGCGCTCCGCGGCGGATGATTCGCGCATCGAGGCCGTGGTGCTTGACAGTTGCTTTCTCTCGGCCCCGCGACTGGCTCACCAGCATCTCGGGCGACTTCCCATCCTCGGCCCGCTATTCGCCGACCTCGGTCTCGCGGCGATGTCGCTGCATGCCGGGCAGTCCTTCTGGCAGCTCGACGCTGCGCCGGCCATCGCCCGGCTCGCGCCGCGTCCGGTCCTGCTGATTCATGGCGAGGAGGACTTCGTCATTGCTCCGGTCAATCTGGAGCTTCTCTACGATCTTGCCCGTGAGCCCAAGGCGCAGTGGCTCGGCCCCGGCCAGCACAGCAACATCCTGACCACCGACTACTATGCGTATCAGCGTCGCGTGCTGAAATTCCTTCGTGATGCGCGCCGAGGGCCCACGGACGCCAAGACTCGCTGAGCCACCGCCCCGCACGTCCATGGGGGCTTTAATCGCATTGGGCGGAGAACATTGCCGGGGTCCCCGGGGGTGACATACGGTCGCACTTGCGGAATTCGCTTCTCCTGGCGCGATCGTCGCGGTTACAATGCCGCCATGATCTCACTGCCCCACGCAAGCCTCACGTATACCGTGGGCCGGCCGCTGGTGATGGGGATCCTCAACGTCACGCCGGATTCCTTCAGTGACGGCGGCAGCTACTTCGACCCGAAACGGGCCGTCGCCCATGCCGACGACATGGTCGACGCCGGCGCCGACATCATCGACGTCGGCCCGGAATCCACGCGGCCCGGGGCCGACCCGGTCGCTGCGCAGGAGCAGATCAGCCGCGCCATCCCGGTCATCGAGCGCATCCGCGAAGCGCATCCGAGTCTGGCCATCTCGCTCGATACGCGCCTGTTGGACGTCGCCCGAGCCGGATTGGACGCGGGCGCTGACATCATCAACGACGTTTCCGCCCTTCGCGACGCGCCGGAGATTGCCCCACTCGCGGCCGAGCGCGGGGCGGGGCTCATACTCATGCACATGCAGGGCACACCTGCGACCATGCAAGCGGCGCCCCACTACGAGGATGTGCTCGCCGAAGTAAGCGCGTTCCTCGAAAGTCGCGCAGAGATCGCGGAGGCGGCCGGCGTGCCGCGCCAGCACATCATCCTCGACCCGGGCATCGGCTTCGGGAAGACGGTGGAACACAACCTCACCCTTCTGAGCAACCTTGGCCACCTGGTGCTACTGGGGTACCCCATCCTGCTGGGCGCTTCGCGCAAGCGGTTCCTGGCCCGCCTCGCGGCCGGTGGGGAAGAGCCGGACCAACGGCTGGGCAGCTCACTGGCCTGCGTGGCCCAGGCCGCCTGCTGCGGCGTCAAGATCGTCCGGGTGCACGACGTCCGCGCCACGCGTCAACTCATCGACACCCTGGCGGCGATTCGCGGCCAGACCCCTTGCTGAGCCATTCCATCCCTGTTCGGGGCCTTTCCGGCCAGTTGGGCTCCCTGGATACTGCATGGACGTTATCGGGCGCCGATTGGCCGCCCCGAGATGATCTGCCCGCCGACGGGAGATGCCGTCATGGACGTACTTGTCGCCGTATTCGCATTCCTGCTGGGCGCCGTGAGCGTGCTCGCCGCGGAGGTTGCGGCGCTGAACGAACTGCTGGCGCCGGTCGAGGGTCTTGCCGATGACTTGCAGACCCTGCTGGCGCCGTTGCTGCCTGGGATGTAAATCAACCGAATTCACCACGACGGCATCCCCGCCTCCGCCCCCGCGCGCATGAAAAAACCCACAGTCCCGCTTACGGCATGATAGCCTGGTGACCGTGGGTTGTTCTTTGTCGCGTCGCTGCGTTGCGCGGCGGGGCGCCGGCCGATCGCCGCCTTCACAGGCCGGTCGCACCCGCTACGCAGATCGACAGGTTGGCTTATAAGGAGGGTGCGGACGCGGCCCAGGAAGGACATTGGACCGCGTCCGCAGGCCGTGGTCAGTCTATCTTGCACTCGCCAAGCGGGCGTCGGGGAGGACGGCGTAATACGTGAACTGGCCGTTCTCGATCTCGAACGTCACTTGGCCGCGTTGGTCCGGCGCGCTGAACCGTGACGAAAACTGCCACCAGGCGTACGGCTTGATCCACACCCCCGTGGCCAGCACGATTTGGGCCATGCACATGCTGGCCAGCACGGTCGCCAGCCAGCCGCGGCAACAGGTCCGCTGCGGACCGCATCGGATCTTGTTGGCCGGGTCGGTTGCGGCCGACTCCGAATTTGCGGCCAATTCGGCGTTCACCTCGCTCGGATTCGTTGTTGGGTTACACATCTTCAATCTCCTGCTATGTCCGTTGAGCTCAGTTGCGGACAGCCATTGGCCGCAACGCTTCATTCGTAATCTCGCGGACCGATATTCCGGTCCCGCCTGCCCGGGGACCACCGGGACTTCCGGTTCTTCTTGACCGATCGGGGACCTACCGTTCGGCCGGTGCACTTGGGTTCGTGCGTGGCCTGGTTCGGTCACCCGGGATCCGTTATTTCGGTATGGAGTACTCAGCCGCCTGTTGCGTGGTCCCGACCTGCCGGCCGGGTCCGGCAAAGATCACGCCCATTGGCGTTGATCGTGGCGAAGGTGGGTCTCGACGCGGCGCCAGCCACGCCACGTTTGTACAGCGGATACCAAGGTGTGTTGCAGACGCGTTCTTGATGTAGCACGGTACTTCATTGTGCTTGACTCCCCATCAGTGCGGCCCGACCGGCATCAGCTACGAACTTACCGGTGCGAACTGCTGTGCAACCAATACGCAAGTAACATATACCACAAACTCACGGCCTGCAAGGGCAAAATGCGATAGCTTTACGCTAACTAATCAATCTTTAACCATACCAGCACGAGTATCCGGCATATTCAAGCAAAGGCCGATAAAACGGGCCGTATAAGCCGCAGACGCTATTCATTCTTCGACGATGCCGCAGTCTGGAAACCGCCCAATATGCCAGAAGCGTCTCTTGAGCCTGGTGCCGGGTCCGGAGCGGTACAGATGGGCGATCATGTTTGCTACACTGTCAGTGGAAGGCCGATGGCCGACCAGGGTAACGAAGGAGCAAAGGAGCAGTTATGAGCCGTGCGCCGTACCTCGACCGGGTGGCCTGCGCCACAGTTCTACTCATCAGTAGCGCGATCGCGACCGCCCGGACGGTTGACGTGTCGCCCTACCCCATCCTGGCCGGCGAACCGGTCACGGTTCTGTATGATCCGTCGGGTCGACCGCTCGACGGCGCGGCGGCCGTCTACGCCCACTACGGCTTCAATGACTGGACCGGCGTACCGGCCGACGATCCGTCCATGACGTGGAACGCCAGCGCCTCGGCCTGGGAGATCACCCTCGACGTCCCGGACACCGCCCAGCAGTTCGACATCGTGTTCAACGACGGCGCGGGAACGTGGGACAACAACAACGGCGCTGACTGGCATCTGTTCGTCATCGGCAGCCAGGCGAAGCAATGGACGCTCGACGGCGAAGTGGACGACGACGCGGTGTTGATCGCGGCGAATGGCGGCGTGCAGTTGTATGCCGGCGTGCGCAACGGCCTGCTGTATCTTGCCGCGCCACGTGCCACGGCCGGCAATGACCACTTCATCTTTGTGACCGACGTGCCGGGCGGGCAGCGTGCCGCGCCCTGGGACAAGACCGGCACAGTCGCCAACTGGTCCACCTACATCGGCAACGAAGTCGATAACGGCTGGGTGGGCTGGTTCAGCGCCGACGGAGATACCAGCGTCACCGCGTCCGGATGGATCGAAGCGACCCTCGACCTTGCCGGTGAGTTCGGCGCCGTCCCTTCGCAAATCCACCTGGCATTCGCCGCCTACGAAACGGCCGTGGACGGACTGTTGCAACCCGCGCTCCAGGTCCCGGGATCTCAGGACGGCAACGGCAACATCAACGCCGGCGAATACCTTGCAGTCAACGTCGCCGACATTGCCACGGGCTGCTTCCCGCTCGATCTCGATCGCGATTGCGACGTGGACGCCGACGACTACTTGCGCTTTGTCGGATGCCTTGGCGAGCCACTGACCGCGACTTGCACCGGCGCGGATCTCGACGGCGACAACGACGTTGACCTCGGCGATTTCGCCCGTTTGCAGGTGGAGGCGGTCGATCCCATGGGCACGGGCGCGGTGACCGCAGAAGGTCTCAGTGCCGGCGCTGCCCGCTTTTACCCGGCCGACGTCGACCTCGCCGACCTGCCCCCGTCGATGTCGCTGGCCACCACGCCGACGGTCGAGGGCCCCAAGCCCAAACCGTGGGCGGTGTGGCCGCACTTCTTCCAGTCCGGCGACCGCCACGTCGCCCTGATCGAAGTCGACGACAACGTGAGCCTGTACGGCACCGGCGAGGTCTGTGGCGGACTGCTGCGCAACGGGCACACCACCGAAGCCTGGAACACCGACGCGTACGGCTACGGGCCCGGCAATCCCAGCCTGTACCAGTCGCATCCCTGGGTGCTGGGTGTCCGCCCCGACGGCACGAGTTTCGGCGTGCTGGCCGACACCACCTATCGCTGCCGCATGGACCTGACCATGGATATCGTCTTCGCGGCCGAGGGACCGGAATTCCCCATCTACGTCTTCGAGGGCGATACGCCGCAGGAAGTGCTCGGGCTGCTCGCGGACTACACCGGGCACATCCAGTTGCCGCCGCTCTGGGCGCTGGGCTATCAGCAAAGCCGCTACTCCTATGCGCCCGAGAGCTACGCCCGCTGGATCGCGAACGAATTCCGCAACCGCGACATCCCCTGCGACGTCATCTGGTTCGACATCGACTACATGGACGGCTACCGCATCTTCACCTTTGACCCCGTGGGTTTCCCAGACCCGGCGAACCTCAACAGCGATCTGCACGCGATGGGCTACCACACGGTCTGGATGATCGATCCCGGCGTGAAGGTCGAAAACGGCTACTTCGTGGACGACCAGGGATCGGCCGGCGACCACTGGGTCTACAACGACAGCGGAAGCTGGTACACCGGCCAGGTCTGGCCCGGCCAGTGCCACTTCCCCGACTTCACCCGCCCGGAAACGCGCACCTGGTGGGCGAGTCTGTACTTCGACTTCATGAGCCACGGCATCGACGGCGTCTGGAACGACATGAACGAGCCCGGGATCTTCGATGGACCGGGGCACTCGATGCCGGTCACCTGTCAGCACCGCGGCGGCGGCGGACTGCCCGCCGGCCCGCACCGCCAGTACCACAACGTGTACGGCCGGCTGATGGTCGAAGCGTCGCATGCGGGCATCAGCGCGGCCAATCCGACCAAGCGGCCTTTCGTTCTGTCCCGGGCCAACTTCATCGGCGGCCAGCGTTTCGCGGCCATGTGGACGGGCGACAACGTGGCCACCTGGGATCACCTGTATTACTCGACGCCGATGGTGCTGAACATGGGCCTGTCGGGTCAGCCGTTTGCCGGGCCCGACCTCGGCGGGTTTGCCGCTGACGGCACGGCCGACCTGTTTGCCCGGTGGATGGGCGTCGGCGTATTCATGCCGTTCGCCCGGGCCCACGCCGACAACGCGGGGATCGACAAGGAGCCGTGGTCATTCGGCACGAGCGTGGAGAACACCTGCCGCACGGCGATCCAACGGCGTTATCGCCTGCTGCCCTACTACTACACGCTTTTCCACGAGGCGTCGCTTACCGGCCTGCCGGTGGTTCGCCCCGTCTTCTTTGCCGATCTCACCGACCCCGATCTGCGCGACGAGGACGTGGCATTCCTGATCGGTGACGATGTGCTCGTCGTGCCCAACATTGCGGAGCAACCCGGTTCTGCTTCGCCGCCCGATCTGCCCGACGGCATCTGGCGGACGGTGTCGCTCGTGGGGGAAACCAGCGCCAGCGACGTCAACCAGCCCGATCTGAAGATCCGGGGCGGCGCGATCGTGCCGCTCGGGCCGGTCATGGAGTACACCGGCGAGCAGCCCCTCGACCCGTTGACCCTGCTCGTCAGCCTCGACGACAGTGGGCAGGCCGACGGGTGGCTGTACGAGGACGCAGGCGACGGCTACGGCTATCAGCAGGGTGCGTACCGCCACGCCCGTTACGCCGCCTCCCGCGTGGGAAACCAGGTGCAAGTGACCGTGTCCGAGACGCTGGGCGACCTGGCCGCACCGGTGCGTCAGGTGGAAATCGTGATCCTGACCGACGGTGGAACGGTGACCGCCATGGCGCCCGCGGACGCCGACGCCGGTCTGATCGCCACCGTCCAGCTCCCCTGAAGCGGGTAGCGGTTGCGTCTTGGCCGGCAAACCGGGGCCGGTGTGCCGCGGTTCTGGCCGCATTCGCCGCAAATCACTACACGGGCGTGGGGCTTGCGCCTACCATCTCCCTGATTGCGGTGCACGGCGCTGCAACATCGAACCGCAGTGCGCGAACAAAGGGGCTGGAGACCTGCCATGGAACAACTGATCGCCATCGTGATTTCCGTCGCCGTCGTCCTTACCGCGGCCGTCGCGGTCGCAGATGAAACGCCCAAACCGGCGGGTGAAGCCCAGCCGGAGACGATCTACGGGTTCGAGGTGATGACCATCGATGGGGAATCGGTGAAGCTCGAGAAGTACGCGGGCGACGTTTGCCTGATTGTCAACGTCGCCTCGAAGTGCGGATTGACCAAGGCGAACTACGAGCAACTCGAACCGTTGTACCAGAAGTACAAAGATCGCGGTTTTCGGGTGCTTGCGTTCCCGGCCAACGACTTTCTCAGCCAGGAGCCGGGCACGAACGAGGAGATCAAGTCGTTCTGCACCGGCAAGTATGACGTGACCTTCGACCTGTTCAGCAAGGTGCACGTCAAGGGCAAAGAGACCTGCCCGCTCTACCGGTATCTGACCGGTCACCCGAACGAAGAAATCGCCGGTCCGGTGAAATGGAACTTCCAGAAGTACCTGGTGGACCGCAGCGGCCGCGTCATTGCCAAGTTCGGCCCGCGCACCGAGCCGCAGGACGAAAAGCTCGTCGCCGCCATCGAAAAGGCCCTGGCCGAACCGAAGCCGGAAAAGGAGTCGGCCGAGAAGGTGGACGCGGAGAGCTCCGCGAGCTGAGATGCCGTCTGGGGGAGTTGGCGGCGCGTTGACCAGCCGACGGGCGAAACCGGCGTCGCGCCGCCTGATAAGTAAGCATGACAAACACAGCGAATGTATCCTTGTCCGGGCGATCGCATCCGCCCCGGGCGATAGCCATCCGTCGGGCCGAGCGGGGCTACGTTCTGGAGGCGGAGGTCTGGCTGCCCCGGCCGGTCGAAGACGTCTTTCCTTTCTTTGCCGACGCGGGCAACCTGGAAATTCTCACGCCATCGTTTCTGCGCTTCGAGGTGCTCACGCCCCGGCCGGTGGACATGGGCGTGGGCACGCGAATCGACTACCGGCTGCGGGTGCACGCCATCCCGATCCGCTGGCAGAGCGCGATCACCTGCTGGGATCCTCCATACCGCTTCGTGGACGAGATGCTCCGCGGGCCGTATCGCCGCTGGCATCACGAGCACACCTTCGAGGCGGTCGATGGCGGAACGCTGGTCCGCGACCGGGTGCAGTACGCGGTGCCTGGCGGGGCGCTGGTCCACGCCCTGATGGTGGGCCGCGACGTGCGGAAGATCTTCACGTATCGACAGGACAAGCTCCAGACCTTGTTTCCCGCGGACGGTGCGGGGACGCCTGGTGCGTAGCTGACCTGGAATGGACAAGCGAGCGCAACGTTTGTAGGGCGGGTGGTGCCCGCCTTCCTCCCGGAAAGACGGCTGACGTGCCGCTTGTTCACCTCGAGGCTCGTTTGGGCGGGCTGCGCCCGCCGGCGGGCACGGCCCGCCCTACATGAGATGGGCACGGCTCGCCCTACATGAGATGGGCACGGCTCGCCCTACATGAGATGGGCACGGCTCACCCTACATGGGTTTTGGACATAGATGGATTGGAACAACGGGCACGGCTCACCGTATGTCTGGTGAACCGTGCCCGCATGGTTTGCGTCTCGGGATTCGCCACACTGCAATCCCGCAAGCGCTTCTTGATCAAGCCTTAGTCGTTCATTGCCGTGCGATTGATCTCCGCGATCAACGCCTCGGCCTCATCGAGCAGCTTCTCGAAGTGTTTCATCGCGTCGTTGATGGGGTCGGCCGTGGTCATGTCCACGCGGGCGAGCTTGAGCATATCGATGGGATACTCGCTGCATCCGCCCTTGAGGAAGTCCATATACGCGGCCACCGCGCCGGGCTCGCCCGCCATGATGCGGTTGGCGATGTTGCTCGCCGCGCAGTAGCTGGTGGCGTACTTGTAGACGTAGAAGTTGTAGTAGAAGTGGGGAATGCGGATCCAGTAGCTGTCCACCAATTCGTCGTGCACGTAATCCGGGCCGTAGTACTTTTTCATGATCTTGCCGTACTCGGCGCTGAGCGCGTCGGCGGTGAGGGCCTGGCCGGCCTCGGCCATCTCGTGGACGCGCTGCTCGAACTCGCTGAACATGGTCTGGCGGAAAACCGTGCCGCGGATGCCCTCGAGGAACTCGCTGAGCAGGTAGAGCTTCTTTTTGGGGTCTTCGGTGCGCTCGAGCACGTAGTGCTGGAGGATGATCTCGTTGCAGGTGCTGGCCACCTCGGCGCAGAAGATGTCGTAGTTGCTGTAGACATAGGGCTGAGTGCCGCGGGAGAAGTACGAGTGCATCGAGTGGCCCATCTCGTGGGCGAGGGTGGAGACGCTGTCGTAGGTCCCGTGGTAGTTCATCAGGATGTAGGGCTGGGTCAGGTAGGTGCCGCTGGAATATGCCCCGCTGCGCTTGTTCCGGGTCGGATAGACGTCCACCCAGCGCGAGCTGAAGCCCTTCTTCATCGCGGCCAGGTATTCGTCGCCCAGCGGCTCGAGGGCGTCGACGATGACCTCCACGCCCTCATCGTATGGGTATTCCAGCTTCTGCTCCGTGACCAGCGGGGCGAACAGGTCGTAGGCGTGGACGCCGTCGGTGAGGTTCAGCGCCTGCTTACGGATCGACTGGTAGCGATGCAGCAACGGCAGGTTCTTGTTGACGGTCTGAACCAGGGTGTTGTAGACCTCGACGGGGATGTTGCCGCCGTCGAGCGCCGCCTGGAGGCAGCTTTCGTAGTTGCGCGACTTCTTGGTCAGAATGTGGCTCTGGACAACGCCACTGAGCAGCGCCGCGGCCGTGTTGCGCACGCCCTTGTACGTGCCCACGATGCCCTCGTAGGCGTTCTTGCGCACGTCCCGATCGGAGGAGCGCATGAACAGGTAAAACGCCGAATCGCTCAACTCGACGGTGTTGCCCTCGGCGTCCTTGATCGTCGGGAAGGTGAGATCGGCGTTGGTCAGCAGGTTGTAGGCGTTGTACGGCGTGCGGCGGACCTGGCCGGTCATCGCCAGCAGTTCCTCTTCGCGGGCGGTGAGGATGTGCTCTTTCTGGCGGAAGAGGTTGTGGAAGGCGTGGCGGTACATCGCCAGCTTCTCATTCTCGTCCATCCACTTCTGGAGCTGGTCATAGGGGATGGCAGTCAGTTCCGGCTCGATCCAACTCGTGGCCTCGCCGTACTGGGTGGCCAGCGACATGGCCCGCTGATCGAGTTCCTGGTTGGCCCCGATGGACGTATCCTCGTCGGCTCGGAGTGAGGCATAGACCATCAGGCGATCGATGTGGGCCTCGGTATCGTCACGGAATGCGAGCGCGTGCAGCAGCGCCTCGGGCCCGTCATCGAGCGTACCCTGCAGCTTGGCGAGCTTGGCAATCTCCTGTTCGAGCCGCTGGTACTCCGACTTCCACGCGGCGACATTGGGGAAGATCTGCTCGGTCGCCCAGGTGTCTTCCTTGGCCACCTGGTCGCGGGTGAGCACCTTCTGCTCCTCGCCGCCCGGAGCGGAATCGCCTGCCGACGGGGCGGGCGCTTCGGACCCGCGGCTGACTGCCGGCGATTCTTTTCTTTCCGAAACGCAAGAGGCCAAAGTGGCCAGACCAAGCACGAGCATGAGAACCATCCAATTCTGCAAAAGCTGTTTGTGAAGCGGCATGATGCGTCCTCGTGGCGGGTGATCACAACGTCCGCGGCAAACCGGAGCGGCCCCGCTGCACCGCCGCCGGGCGGAATGAATCGGACAGCGTACGCACTGCCGACAGCGCTCACAAGGCCCCCACGGGGTCCGACAAGAAGCCACAGAACCCTCGCCGCGCCTCAGCGCCGGCCCCGTCAATCCGGCACGACGCGCGTACCGGCCTGTCCCGCCAGAGCCGCGGTGCACGCGCCGATGCTCGTGATGATGGCCTGCGCCCCGGGCACCGTGGTTTTAGTCAGGAAATCGACACACGCCTGGATCTTGGGCCCCATGCTGCCGGGCGGAAACTCGCCGGCCGCCAGGTACGCACGGGCCTCACTGATGGTCAGCACGTCCAGCGCCCGCTCGTCGGCCTTGCCATAGTTCAGACATACCTGCTCGACGCCCGTGAGGATCGCCAGGGTATCGGCGTCGGTGCCCACCGCGAGCAAGGCGGCCGTCAGGTCCTTGTCGATGACGGCCTCGACGCCCTCCTCGCCCCACCCGCCGGTCTGGACCACGGGAATTCCACCCCCACCGCAGCAGACCACGACGCGGCCCTCGTCGAAGAGATGGTGGATGAGTTCCAGCTCCTGAATCTCGCGCGGGCGCGGCGACGGCACCACGCGTCGCCATCCTTTGCCGGGCACCTCCACGACTTGCCAGCCTTCCTCGGCGATCCGCTGCTCGATGGTCGCGCGGTCGTAGTGTTCGCCGATGGGCTTGGTGGGTTTGCCGAACGCGGGATCGTCGCGGTCGACCAGCACGGTGGTGATCACGGTGCAGGCGTTGACGGGCGCCTCTCGAAAAGCCATCTCGTTGCGGATGCACTGGCAGATCATGTAGCCCATGCCGGCCTGGGAGTCGGCCACTGCCAGGCCCAGGTCGATGGGGTAGACCTCGTTGCGGCTGAGTTCCACGCGGCGCAGGATCACCCCCACCTGCGGGCCGTTTCCGTGGGTGAGCAGGACGTGGTGGCCGTCACAGATCAGGTCGGCCACGAACTTGGCCGTGATCCGCGACTGGGCGAACTGATCGGAGATGTTGCCGCCGTGCAGACCCGACGAAATGGCGTTGCCGCCAAGAGCCAGGACGATTTGACGCGGCGCTACCGCCAGAGGCGATTCGGACATTGCGGGTTGATCCAGCGTCCCCGAGAGGAGACGGTAAGGGTTATTGCTGTTAGCTGTTGGCTGTTAGCTGATTTTATACGGGGCGAGCCCGCCGGTGGTCAGCGTTTTCTCGACCGAAGGCGGGCACGGCCCGCCCTACTTTGACTCCGCGTAGCGGGCCGCGCCCGCCGAACTCAGAAACGTCCCACCCCGCAAACACCGTCCGCAAATACCGGCCGCTCCTCCCCACCAACGAATCCCTGAGAGCGAAGAGCCGAGAGCCGATCGCCAATAACCCAACGAGCTGAGAGCTGAGGGCTAAGAGCTAACAGCTAAGAGCTGAGAGCCAAACACTGATCGCTCAAAACGGCCTTTCCCGCATGCAGCAGGCCATGATCGCCTTGGCCGTGTGCAGCCGGTTTTCCGCCTCCTGAAACACCACCGACTGCGGACCGTCGATCACCGCGTCGGTCACTTCGCTGCCGCGGTCGGCCGGCAGGCAGTGCATGTAGATGGCGTCCTTGCCGGCCAGTTTCATGCGCCGCTCGTCACAGATCCAATCCTTGTGCTGGGCGTTGAGTTCGAGCGCATCCTTCTCGATCCGCGCCATCTCCGCGTCGGTCCTGGCGTCGCGCCGCTGGAGCATCAAATCATAGGCGCCCCAGCTCTTGGGGTAGACGATATCCGCATCCTCGAAGGCGGCGTCCATGTCGTCGACGATCTCGAAGTTGACCCCGGCCTCGGCCGCGTTCTTCTTCGCCGCCTCCAACGTGCGATCGATCAACTGGTAGCCCGGCGGATGGGCGAGGGTCACGTTGAGGCCCATACGGGTCATCAGGGTGATGAGCCCCTGGGGCACCGAGAGGGGTTTCGCGTAGCTGGGTGCGTAGGCCCAGCTCACCGCGATCTTCTTGCCCTTGTAGTCGCCCTTGAAATGCTCGCGAATGGTCATGATGTCGGCCAGCGTCTGGGTCGGGTGATCGACGTCGCACTGCATGTTGATCACCGGCACGTCGGTGCCCGCCGCCACGTTGCGCATGAACTTGTTGCCCTCGTCGAGGATGAGGTCGTGCCGGATGGCGATGCCGTGCCCCATGCTGCCCAGGATGCGCCCGGTGTCGTAGGCGGTTTCGCCGTGGGCGATCTGGGTGGCGCGGGAATCGAGGAAGTGGGCGTGGGCGCCAAGCTGGGTCGCGCCGGCCTCGAAGGCGTTCCGCGTCCGTGTGCTGTTGTCGAAAAACAGCAGGTAGACCGTCTGGTGCGGCAGAAGCAGGGTATGCTCGCCGCGGTGAAACTTGGCCTTCAAGTCGTCGGCCGTCGCCAGCAGATGGTCCAGTTCGGCAGCAGTGAAGTCCTGCGTTTCGATGTAATCTCGGCCCGTCAGGCTAATGTCAGTCATGTGGCGTTCCCAGTTTGGGGCGGGCCGTGCCCGCCGGTGGTTGGTTGGGTGAGCTGTTGGTAATAGCTGTTAGCTGATAGCTGATAGCTGATAGCTGATAGCTGATAGCTAATAGCTGATGGCTATCAGCTAACTGCTCATGCGCTTAAACTTCGTCAACTTTTTCGGCTTTTCTCCATCGGCCGCGCAGTACATGCTCGGAAATGCGGCGTAGAACGCCGCGCACTTGGTCAGGTGCTCGATGGGCACGGAGTCGTTGACGGTGTGGGCCACGTCTTCCGGCGCCGGCCCGAAGCCCACGCAGGGAATGCCGAACATCCCCGCGATGGATACGGCGTTCGTGCTGAAGGTCCACCGCCCCACCGTCGGCGGCGTCTCGAACAATGCGTTGTACGTGTGCACGGCCGCCTGCACCTGACGGTCGTCCTCGTCGAAGCACCAGGTGGGAAAGTACTTCTCCGTCTCGTAGACCAGGCCGGTGTAGCCGGGCCGGGCGTAACGCAGCACTTTGACCGTGGCGGGCACGCCGGCCCGCTTGATCGCATCCTTGACCTCGCGGACCGCGGAGGCCTTGGTATCGCCCACCGTCAGGCGCCGATCCAGATGGATGAACGCCCCGCCGGGTACCGCGCACATGCTCGGCGTCTCACAGTCGATGTACGACACCGTGATGGTGCCCTTGCCGAGAAACTTGTCTTTTTTGAGCCGGGTGTTGAGCTTCTCGATTTCGTTGACGATCTTGGCCATCTTGTAGATGGCATTGTCGCCCTTCTCCGGCATGGATCCGTGGCAACTGCGACCCTTGGTCCACACGCCCATCTCCATCCGCCCCCGATGGCCGCGGAGGATGTTGCAGTTCGTCGAGTCGGTCACCACCACGCAATCCGGTTTGACCTTCTCCTCGTTCACGATGTACTGCCAGCACAGCCCGTCGCAGTCCTCCTCCATCACGGTGAAGGTCAGCAACAGCGACCAGTCCTTGCTCGCCAGGCCCAGGTCCTTGATGATCCGGCCGGCGTAGACCATCGCCGGGATCGCGCCCTCCTGGTCGCCGGCCCCTCGCCCGAAGATGTGCGTCTTGGTCATCTTGCCTTTGTAGGGGTCGTGCTTCCACTCGTCGCGCTTGCCGACCGCCACGGTATCCACGTGGGCGTCGATGGCGATCAGCTTGCCCCCCTTGCCAATCCGGGCGTGCAGATTGCCCATTTTATCCACTTTGACGGAATCAAACGCCTTGGTGGCGACCACCTCCTGGCGGATCCGCTCGATGACCTTTTTCTCTTCGGCCGACTCGCTAGGAATGGCGACCATGTACCGGAGGAACTTGATCATCTTCTTTTCGTGGCGTTTGGCTTCCCGTCGAATCGCAGCGTAGTCCATCATGAATAGGCGTCCTGATCTGTAATCGTGGAACATGGGGCGAAACGCGGGAAAGTAACGCGCCCGCGCGCCCGACGCAAGCAACGGTCAACACCGGCCAACGCTCAAGGCCGCCCATGCCGGCGTCGGCCGGTGCCCGAATGCTCACCTTCGGGCGGTGGTGAATCGGGCCGTCAGAAGTGGGGAAGAGGCGAAAAAGGGGCCGGCGCCCCGTTTGAGACTCGGTGGTTGCGAGATAGTGTAGCGTGTGTGCGAGCAGCCAAGGCGGGAAGCCTCAACCGAGGACGCCGGCCTGACGAAGAAGTGCTTCTTTTCCCCTCCGCAGGTAGCGGAATGCTTCTTTCCCAGGTCTCTTCCTGGTTGGAGATCACTCTTCGCCGTTGTCGGGGGGTGACCAGCAATGGTGGCGCTCGTCCGCCCCAACACTTCTGTACTCTACCACCCGGCCATTAGAGAAGTGTGTCTGGGCTGTAAAGATTCAATTAAACGCGCAAGGGGCGCGACAACCCACGCAAGCGCCGTTTGGCCGCGGCCCTCTTCGCAGGCCTGCCCGAGTTCAATCCAGCCAACCGATTCAGGTGTGACTTGACACTGTCGGCCGCTGGCCACTTGTGTACCGGCACCGGGTGAGCGGCCGGGCAGTAGCCCGGGGATAGCCACGATTGCGGACATCGTTCAGCAAGGTCGGATGCAGGCAGTCCTTTATCACGGCCGGAGAGCAGTCGATGTGTTCAACGTGTGGCGCCGGGTTGGTCGGCGATCATCGGGCCAGGAATTGCACAGGCCAGGAGCCGACATGAACCCCCGCATCGCCGCGTCCACTCGATTCTTCGTACGCCGTTCATGGTTGCACCGGGGCACATGCGCCCTTGCCTTTACGATGCTGACGGCGTTCCCCGCCGCTTACGCACAGGACGCCCCCACCGTCATGACCCGAGTGATGGCGTCGCGTCACCAGGACCAGCCCATCAGCCGGGTGGATGACGCCCTGCTGGTCGTGAAGGAACAATTCGCGAGCATTCCCCCGGCCGACGCGGGCGATCCCGACGCCCCGGCCCCTGACTACCCCCGATTGGCGTTCCAGGCTTCGCCGCTGGTGCGCGCCGATGATGCCGGTCTGGTGCGGGTGTACGTACACTTCCGAGACGCGCTGGCCGTCGCCGAACTGGAGCAGGCTGGCATGATGGTGGAGATCGCCGATGCCGACGTGCGCACGGTGCAGGGGTGGATCGCTACGGGGGCCCTGGAGTCGGCTGCGGCGGTGCCCGGGGTGGTGCGCATCCGGCCGGCGTTGGCGCCGGTGCATCGGCGCGGTGAATACCAGAGCGAGGGCGTGGAGATCGCCGGGGCCGATATGCTTCAGGCCATGGGCATCGACGGCGCCGGAATACGCGTCGGCGTCATGTCGGACGGGATCGCGGGCATGGCAGAGTCGCAGGCGTCGGGGGATCTGCCGGCGGTCGTGCTGTTTGAGTCCGCCCGTACCGATGGCGACGTCGCAGCAGGGCTGGGCAGCTCCGAGTCCGGGGCGGAAGGTACCGCGATGCTCGAGATCATCCATGATCTCGCCCCCGGGGCCGAACTGGTCTTTTCCAACATGGACACGTCGCTCGCCTTCCGCCGGGCCATGCGAATCCTGGCCGAAGAGTACGACTGCGACGTGATTGTCGATGACGTGGGCTGGATGGACGAACCGTACTTCGAGGATGGCGCTCTCGCCGTCCAGGCGCAGCAGATCGCGGATTCGGGCAAGGTGTACGTCAGTGCGGGCGGCAACGCCGCGGCCAGCCACTACCAGGGGTTCTTCTCAGCCTCGGGCGTGCAAATGCAAGGCTACGAGTTGCATGATTTCGGCGGAGGCGATGTCAACATGACCCTGCGGTTGGCGCCGGGACAATCGACGGTCGTGTTCATGCAGTGGAACACACCGTACAACAACGCGGCCGTCGACCTGGACCTGGCCCTTGTGGATGCCGACGGCAACATCCTGGCCTTTGGCGGCGCCACGCAGGGCTGCTCCGCCGCGGAGGCGGACGGTATCGCCTTTGAGGCCTTGGGCTACGTCAACGACAGTGACGCGGTTCAGAACTTCGAGCTATACATCGCCCGACGTTGCCCGGACGACGTGAACCCCGAGATCGAGCTTTACATCCGGGGGCACGGCGTGCAGCAGGAACATCTCGTGACGGCCGACAGCACCTTCGGGCACCCCGCCATGCCGGGCGTCATCGGGTGCGGCGCGGTCAATGCCGCGGACGAGGGCGTGGACGAGCCGACCTATTACAGTTCGCGCGGACCCGGCACGGTGTACACCGGCGGTCCCGACGCCCAGGGACTGCTCACCTCGCGGACGCCGCGTCCCAAGCCGGACATGCTCGGCGTGGACGGTGTGCAGGTCTCGGCCCATGGTGGATTTTACAACCCTTTCTATGGCACCAGTGCGGCCGCGCCCCACGTGGCTGCGTGCGCTGCGTTGCTGTGGAGTGCCAAGCCGCATCTCACCGCGGAGCAGGTCCGCGACACCCTGATGGCGACTGCCCGCGATCTCGGCCCCGCCGGCTTCGACATGGACAGCGGCGCAGGACTGGTCGATGCGCTGGCCGCCGTCGAAGCCCTCAACGAGGTGCCCATCGCGAATGACGACCTCGTGGAGACCAACGCAACCCATGCCGTCGCGATCGACGTCATCGGCAACGACTCCGATGCGGACAACGACGTGCTTATCGTCACGCAAGTCACCCAGCCCGAACACGGCGGGGTCGTCATCGCTGACGACGGATCGGGGGTCATCTACCGACCGGAGTTCGCCTACCTGGGAGAGGTCGCGTTTGACTACGTGCTGTCCGACCAGCGCGGCGGCAGCGCCTCGGCCACGGTCACCGTGACCATCGGCCAGATCAACGCCTCGCCCGTCGCCGTGGATGACGCGGCAATCTGCACGAATGGCGCCGCGGTCACGGTCGCCGTGCTCGCCAACGACGAGGATCCCGACAACGACGCGCTGATCGTTACCCAGATCGGCGCCGCGGCCAACGGGACGGTGCGCGTCGAGGCCGACAGCACGATCACCTACACCGCCTCACCCGGCTTCAGCGGCGCCGACTCCTTTGACTACACGATCAGCGACGGCCTGGGCGGAAGCGCAACCGCCACCGTGAGCATCACGGTGGAGCCGGCCTACCTGACGCTGGACGACGAGCCTTGGAGCATCGGCCAAGCGTGCGGCGCGGGGACTGTCGGAATGCTCGTTCCGGCGATTGGCCTGCTCGGACTGCTGGGCATTGGCCGCGGCCGTCCGCCACGCACGCGATAATCGCTGCGCCCTGCGCGCATGCCGTCCTTCGGGCAGGTCGCGCGCCGGGGCCACGGTCATGTGCGGCGTTTCTCCGCCGCGACCAGCCGATCGGCCAGTCGGGTGGGCTCCGGCAGGCGGTACTGTACGGCACAGTCAAGGATCAGCGCCACGGCCTGGTCCAGCCGGAGGCGGTGTCCGACGCTGACGAACAGGGGCTTCACGCCGGCGCGCGAGCGCACTACGGCGCCGATGATCTCGTTGTCACGACCCGCACGGTCGTCGCGCAGCGGCGTCCACGCCCCGCGACGCGATGGCGGCTCGTCGTACGCCCCGATCAACCGGCTCTTGGCGCACCCCACGGTGGGGATATCCGCAATCAGGCCCACGTGCGCCGCCAGCCCCAACCGACGCGGATGGGCCCAACCCTGACCATCGCAGATCAAGGCGTCCACCGGGCAGCGAATCTTGCGGAGCGCCGCCAGGACGGCCGGCGCCTCGCGAAAGGACAACAACCCGGGCACGTACGGAAAGGTCACCGGCCGACGGGCCACGTGTCGCGCGCAGACGGTTGCGGTTTCGCGATCCCACACGACCGCCCCGGCAATGCACGTCTGGCCATCGAGACTGAAGGCCATGTCGGCGCCGGCGATGTAGCGGAATGGGCCCTCGGGGCCTGCGTGAACCACCCGGCCGGCGAAGCGGTCCTGAAGCGCCCGAGCGGCGCGGGGCGTGACGGCCCAACGATGTGGCGTGCGCGGGATCTTCATGCAGACGAGTATACCGGCAACCGGACGGCGCGTATGCCCGCGCCGCGTGCGGGAACCTCGCCCGGACGCTGCGCGAGCCGGCGCCGCCACCGAAAAGGTCCCGCCCTTTCGGACGGGACCTTCGCGGTGCATCTCAGCGTGGAGGAGGAAAGCACAAACGTCAGGAATCGGAGGAAGAAAAAGGTCTAGGGTATCAGGAACGAATCGGTGGCGCTTTGGGGCGCTTCGCGGCCGGTGTAGCGGTCGACGTCCTCGGCCCGCCAGATGTTGTCGGCCGGGGCGACCAGCGGCGTCTTCAGAAATTCCACCGACCCGTCGTTGAACAGCACGTTTTGTCCGCGTCCGCCGTGGGCCGGAGAGTTGGAGGCCTGGCCCGCGGGATCAACCCGCCCATCAGCAAACATGGGATTCGGATCCGCCGCCAGCGGCATCCGGAAGCGCAGGTTCAGGCGCGAACCGCCGGCGTTGGCATGCTGCACGTTGTAGAAGCGGATGCCCTGGTCGCTCAGGAACGCATCGACGTTGCGCCGCACGGTGGCCTCGTCGTACCTTTCACCGGTGGTCGTATCGCAGAAAAGCGAGCGCGGCGCGACGAATCGCCCCTGGATCAGCGGCCTCCAGTGCTGCCGCTGCGGCGTCTGCAACCAGTTCACGTTCACAGCGCCGTCCGCCCGCGGCAAGAAACCGTCGTTGGCCCGGGCGTAGGTCTGTAAGCCTTGCGACAGGCTCGCCAGGTGCGTCCCGCACGCGATCTGCTGGCGTTGCGCCTTGGACGTCGACATCATGGGGAAATACACAGAGAGGAACAACGCCACGCATGCCGCCAGGGCGAACAACTCCGGCAACGAGATGAATGGACGGCGGTGCCCCTGCTGCTCGGGGGTCTCAGGTGGAAGCGCGGTGTGGGCCGCCACGTACGCCAGCGGCGAACTGGTTTCCACCCGGGCCATCACCGCGTCGACAAAGCCCGCGTCCGCAGGCGGCGCTTGCCAGCGATCGAGCGGCGCCAGCGTGCGCTGCAATGCCTGGACCTGCTCCCGCAACGCCGCATCGTCGGCCATGCGGGCCGAGAACGCCGCCGCCTCATCCGGGGCCATCGTTCCCATTACGAAGGCTATCAAGTCATACTGAAGATCTGGATCCATCATGCTCATGGTGCTTCTACGCCTCTTTCCGTGCCCCGGTTCGCCGAATTCCCCGCCAACTGCCGCTCAACGCATTTCAAAGCCGACATCTCACAGCGACCCGTCGTCGCGATCCTCGCTCAGTGACCGATAACGCTCGCCGAAACGGGTGACCGCGGCATGCAAACGGCTTTTGACCGTGCCCACCGGAATCTCCAACACCTCGGCGATCTCGCGGTACGGCATCCGGTGGTAGTACGCGAGAATCAGGATTTCCGAGAGGTTGTCCGGCATGTCGTCGACCACCTGGCGGACGATCCTGGCCTGCTCCGTGTCCATCAGGCGAGCGCCCGCGTCGCCGCCCTCATCGGCCAAGAGATCCAGAAACCGCTGACCGCCTTCATCGCCGCCGCCCACCTCGGCGTTCAACGGCACTTCCCGCCGCCGCGTTCGCCCCCGGAGGTAGTCCCGGGCCTTGTTCGCCGCGATGGTGAACAGCCACGGCTTGAATCGCCGCGAGGGATCGAAGCTCGTCGCCGCCAGGTGGATCTGAACAAAGGTGTCCTGGACCACGTCGTCGGCCGCCGCCTTGCTGTTCGTGAAGCGATAGACGAACTGGAGCAGCTCCCCGTGGTGCCGCTCGACCAGCGCGCGAAACGCTCCGGGCTTGCCCGCCAGATGATCAGCCAGAAGTTGTTCGTCCGTTGGCGCGTTCACCCGTCCACTGTATCCTTACGCCGCATCGACGGCACGGTTCGCTCCCGGTTGTCCGGCTCAGCCCGGCGGCCGGGGCATCGGCGCCCCGCTGCCGACGCCGGACTCGACGGGCCGCATGGTATGCGGTAACCCTCACGGAGGCAAAGGCTTGTGAGTTCGCCCGCCCGACCCGAACAGGATGCTGTACGCCCCTCGCACCGTCTGCCCCGCGGCGTTCGACCCAACAGCGCCCAAGCGGCCGTCAGCCTGTTGGTGGTCGCTGTGGTTGCCGCGCTGCTTCTGTGGGGTGTGTCGCGGGGTATTGCCCGCAATCTTCCGGACCCCTCGCCGTGGCCCCCGCGACTGGAGGTCGCCCAGCCTCGGGTGGTGGTCTTGAAGAGCCGCCGCAGGCTCCACCTCTTCGACGGCGAGCGATTGGTGCGCTCGTATGCCATTGCCCTGGGTCAACATCCGACGGGTCAGAAGATCCAGGCCGGCGACCAGCGCACGCCCGAAGGGGTTTTCCGCATCTGCACCAAGAACCCCGACAGCCGCTATCACCGATTCCTCGGCATCAGCTATCCCGACATCGCGGCCGCCCAGCGCGGATTGCGTGACGGGCGGATCAGCTTGGGCGAGTTTCAGAGCATCGTTGCGGCCGATCGCAACGGCCAATGCCCCCCCTGGACGACGGCCCTCGGCGGCGGGATCGGGCTCCACGGACACGGAATCGCCAGTGACTGGACCGCCGGCTGCGTGGCCCTGTCGGATGCGGACGCGGAAGAACTCTACGACGTGCTCCGGCCCGGCGACCTCGTCGAGATCCTGCCCTGACGCGTGAGCGCCCACCTGGGGAGACCATGACGCCGCCGACCCCCCATCTCGACCACGCCGCCTGGGACGAGTTGATTCGCGTGCTCGCGGCCGTCAATTCCTCGCTCGACCCCGATCAGGTCCTGACGGCGATCGCCACGTCGGCCGCCCGGATCATGAACGCCGAGGCCGGCAGCGTGCTCACCCTCGATCGCCGCGGCGACAAGCTGGTTTTCGCCGCCGCGTCCGGTCCCGTCGGCGCCGACCTGATCGGCAGCGCCTTCGACGCCAAGCGGGGCATCGCCGGCAAAGCCATCAGCACTGGACAGGTCCAGGTTGTCTCCGACGTGGCCCAGGATCCCGATTTCTTCAGTGGCATCGACGACAAGAGCGCCTTCGTCACCCGCGAGTTGATTGCCGCCCCCATGGTCTTTCGGGAGAAGATCATCGGCGTCGTTGAGGTGCTCAACCGGCGGGAGGGCGACTTCGACGAGCACGACGTGGAGTTGCTGCGGCTCTTTGCCGAACTGGCCGCCACCGGCGTGCATAACGCCGCCACCCACGCCCAGCTCAAGCGCGAGAACGCCGGGCTGCGCCTGGCGGCCGACACCCGTGCGGCCGGCATCATCGGGGGAAGTTCCGCCCTGGCAGACACCATGAAGCTATGCCGGCGGGTGGCGCCCAGCAACGCCACCGTGCTGCTGCTGGGGGAAACGGGCACCGGCAAGGAGTTGACCGCCCGCCACATCCACACCCTCTCGGAGCGCCGCGAGAAACCGTTCATCGGCATCAACTGCGCCGCCCTGGCCGAGACGCTGCTGGAAAGCGAGTTGTTCGGCCACGAAAAGGGCGCTTTCACCGGGGCGGTGGCGCGCAAGATCGGGCGCTTTGAGCTGGCGGATGGCGGCACCCTGTTTCTCGATGAAATCGGGGACATCTCGCCGGCCACGCAGGTGAAGCTGTTGCGCGTGTTGCAGGAGCGCGAATTTGTGCGCGTCGGCGGCACGCAGACCGTGGCGTGCGACGTGCGGGTGATCGCGGCGACCAACCGCGATCTGGCGGCCGCGATTTCCGCTGGTGATTTCCGCGAGGATCTCTATTACCGGCTGAACGTCTTTCCCATTCAGCTTCCGCCGCTGCGCGAGCGCCGCGAGGATATTCCCGAACTGGTCGGGCAGTTCATTCAGCGCGCCGCGGCCGATCTGGGCGTGCCCGCGCCGGCGCTCTCCTCGGCGGCGTCCGCCCTGCTGACCTCGCACCGCTGGCCGGGCAACATCCGCGAATTGCAGAACGTGGTCGAGCGGATGGTGCTGATGTGCGACGGCGGCGAGATCCTGCCCATGCACCTGCCGCGTGAAATCGCCGGGGCGGCGCAGGACAACGAGGCCGCGAGCACGCACGAGGCCGGACTTCGCGGCTACGAGCGGGCCATGATCGTCCAGGCCCTGGCCGACAACGGCTGGAATCAGACCCGCGCCGCCCAGGCCCTGGGCATCAGCCGCGACAACCTCCGCTATCGCGTCAAGAAATACGGGATCAAAAAGCCCGCCTCGTAAACGCCCGCCGGCGGCAACTCGCAGTCTCTGGGGTCGAGATGCAGGAACCGCGACAGTTGCGCGCGGCCTTCATCAACCAGCCAGCTCACGCGTTACGATCGCGGGCGAACAACTCCAGGTGAATGACCGTCTCATCATGGCACAGCGCCGCGCCGATGACCGACTTCCCCTCAATCCGCACGTCCCTGCCGACGCCGGGCGAGGCATAGGGTTCAAACGCCGCTTCGGTGGCGGCCTGCAACCAGGATCGAATGGCCTCGCATTCCACGCGTGGCTCGGTCACCGGGCAGCACATCGCGTCGACCGCATACGCAAACAGCAGCGTGGGCAGCAACCTGTGGAACGTCGCCGGCTTGTCGAACAGATCCACCCCCACGACCTTACCGCCGATGGCGAAGGCCGCCCCCGAGCAGTCTGCCGGCAGGTGCACCGACTTGATCATCTCGTCAACGTTCTTCTGCACGTGCGCGTAGGCGTCCAACACGGATGCCGTGCGCGAAGATGATCCGGTCTTTAGAAGGACGCGATCCACCTCACGCCAGACTTCATGTTGATCGGCTCGAGGTTTACCCTGACGCCGGTAGGCGGCGGACGACTGCCGCGACATCATCGCCCGCAATGCGCTGTGCGACGATTTCCCGCTGCTGCCAAAACGCCGCGAACGGTAGCCCCAGCGCCCCTGTTCCACACAGCTCACCGGCACACGCGACCGGCGTTGTGGTGGCGCCAGCATGCTGACATTGAGCGTGCGGTTCTGCTTGGCGCCGGCCAACACCTGGCCGGCCATCAGCAGGATCAGTTCGTCGGACTCGTTGACCAGTTCGATCTCCGGCACGCTGCCCGACTCGCTGATCTCTCGAACGATCAGCTTGCCCTTGGCCACTGCGTCATCGAACAGCGCATACCCCAGTCCGCTCTCCATCGGCCAGCGCAATCCCGCCACCTGGAGCATGCCCACCTGAATGGGCTCACTGACCTCGGTCCCCTGGATTACCTCACACAGTTTCATCGGCTCCTCCTTCTGCTCCACTGCCTTTGTCTGCTTGTCCCTCTCTTGTTCGCGTCTGCAAACCCGGTCTTTCCGAGCGCATTGCATTCTCAATATCGCCCCCGTACATGGGCCAGCAGCGCCGTCGGCACATGGCCCGATCCACCCTGCTCGGCGATGTGGATCTGCCGCAGGACGCGATCCGACAAACCCGCCACCAGGTTCACCCGCGGCGTCGCCGGGTCAATCAGGGCATCCCCATACCCGGCCACATCGACTGCATGCAGCCAGACGTCACGGGCCACCGTCTCCCGGTAGGTGAGAAACGCAGGCGCAAAGTCGTACCGTGTGAACGGGTTGCTGTCCCATGCCTGGCCGTCGGTGATGACGATCACCCGGTCCATCACCTGTCTGTCCTCGGTCAGGCGCCGGGGAATGAGATGAGCGTTCGAACCCATGCCGCTGGGCCGAGTTCGCCGCAGCACTTTCATCGTCGCCCACACGCCGCTTTCCGGCGGCGCAGCCACCTCGCGCAGCCCGCCCGCAAACACCCACACCTGCGCCGGGTCGCACTGCCGAACCAGCAACGCCGCGAGCAACTGCGCAGCGTCGCCAATCGTCACGCGGCTGCGCCGACCGAGCGGCTGGGTCATCGAACCGCTGCCGTCCACCGCGATCAATGTACGGCCGAACAGGCGTGGCGCCGCGTCGGCCATCCGATCGAGCGCAGCGGCCAGGGCTTCGCGCCAGCACGCCACGGTCCGAGGATTGCACATACGTTGAAAGCGAAGTTGGAGGAAGGCAATCGAGGCTGAACACGGTCCCACCGGGCTAATCGCCCGCAGGGCGCTGAGCAGTTGGGTGGGCAAACAATGGCCATTGGTCGCCTCCGACCTGATGCGCAGCGCGATCCGCTCAACAAGCTCATCATCGAGGTCGTGCGCGGCGAGATTGGCCAAGTTGCGGATCAGGGCCAAGTAACCCAACCCCCCTTCCGCGAGGATGAAGGCCCACACGTCTCGCTGATTGCCGAACTGGCTCAACAGCACCTCCCAGCGCACCCGCCCCGCACGGGCGAGGTCGCGAGCCGACGCATCGAACACTCGGTGCAAGGCCAGCGCTTTGCGCGCCGCCAGCACCGGCGTCGCGTGGGGCGCGGGCATTCGCTGATCCACCAGGTACGCGTGCAGCGCCTGCGGTACGGCCCGGTCGCGGCCCCGATCGATCATCCGCAGCACATCGCCGAAAGTCGGGCGCCGAGCCGTGTCGTAGTCGAGCAGCGCCGCCTCGTCGAACTGGCGAAAAGCATCCGCCAACCCGCGCTTGAGCGAAGAGGGAAGCGGGCGCCCGAACAGATCCAGAGCGACTTCGAATGCGCCACGCAGGTCATCAGGCCGACGGAGTATCTGCGGGCAGTAACGCCGCACCCACGGCTTCGTCCGCGGTTCCGCGGCCGCCACCGCCAACAGCACCAGCGGCAATCGGCATAAGCCCAGTTCCCGCCGCACCCAGGCGGCAATGGCCAGGAGATCGCGCGGGTTCCGGCCGCGCGCCACCCGGCGGGCGGCCGCCATGATGTTCAGCCGCCGCGTACTGCCGCGTGCGCCACCCCAGGCATCATCCGCCGAGTCATTCGACGAACCCTCCGGGCCCGGATCGTAGTAGGCCGGTTCCTCCCCCCAGATGGCGCCCGCCGTCGCGATCAGTTGCATCGCCGGGTCGGTGAACCGATAGGCCAACCCGCCGGCGCGATTGCGTGTTGCGACATTCTGCCGCACAACCCGTATCCCGAGGCGGCGATCCCTCGTGGTGCTCGTGGAATTGTCCATGGTTGCGCTCCTCTCCCTGCCCCGCGCGGGTGTTGTCCTGCGCGGCATCCGATGTCGTGAGCATGCGTCCAGGAGAACCGCGTGCGGAAGGCAGCGGCATTGCGAGAATAAGCGAAGCGGGGATTCGGGGCTGTCCGGCCCGTTTGAGGAGAAAGTATCCCGCTCCTGCACTTCGCCGTGCCGCGTGCGCGCCGCGATTGCGCGGGCGGCGCGCACCCCTTCCACTTGCAAGCTGTCTCCTGGTTCACGCGGAGGCCCCCGGCTGCGGACGCACCGGCGTCAGTCAATGGCCGGCGAATACCACGCGCGCGAATATCTCAGGCCGCTCCAGCGGCGGCATCATCATGTTTTGCGGAGAAATCGGTGAGGAATGCCTGGGCAGCGAGCGACAAACCATGCCGGTCCCTTACCCAATACTGCACCGTGTGTTACTTCATGGAGAAGTCGCGATGCTCGGCATGCGCTTCTCTCCCTTCCATTGCCACCTTTATAGGACTCAGGATCAGCCTTGTCAACCCTAATCCCAACCGGTGCGCGGCGACCCGGCAATATGAGGCGATTACTCCAACGAACCGCACTAATGCGCCGATGCAGAAACGGCACCAGTGGCGAAGCGCACGCGTCACCAGCGTGCGGAGTTGGAACCACGGCGAGGTCTACGTCCGTGACGCGACGTGCCGCATGCGCGCCGGCGTCAGTTGCTGCCTTTGCTTGAGGAATCCTTCCCACGGATCGTGCTTCAGGCGGGTGATCCGCTGAGCGAGGTTCTCCACGGTGTAGGCGTCGGCCGCATCGAGCCGATTGAGTTCATCCCAACGCAAGGGAACCGCCACCGGTGCACCCGGTCTGGCCCGCGTGGAAAACGGCGCCACGGCCGTGGCGCCCCGGCTGTTGCGCAGGTAGTCCACGTAGACTTTGCCCCGGCGCTTGGACTTGTTGGACGTCGCCACGAACCGATCCGGATCATCTTTCGCGATGCGCTTGGCGACCGCCGCGGCAAATTCCTTGACGTCGTCCCAATCGGCCCGACGGGTCAGCGGAACCACCACGTGCAGCCCCTTGCCCCCGGTGGTCTTCAAGTAGCACGCCAGATCGACCTCCTCCAGCAGCGCGCGCACGCGCTTCGCCCCTTCCCGCACGTGATCGAATGCAGCGCCCTCGCCCGGGTCCAGGTCGAAGGTGATGCGGTCGGGGCGTTCGAGATCGTCGGTCCGCGCGCCCCAGGGATGAATCTCCAGTACGCCGAACTGCACCAGCGTCACCAGGCCGGCCAACGAATCAACGCTGAGGTACTGCGCCTTGCCGGAGGACTCCGCAACCGCCACCGGCTTCACCGGCGCGCTGAAGGTATCCCCCATGTGCTTCTGATAGAAACACTGACCGGTACGGCCCTTGGGGCAGCGGACGGTACTCAAGGGCCGATCCTCCAGGTGGGGAAGAATCCAGTCGGCGATCCGCGCGTAGTATTGGGCCAAATCGAGCTTGGTGACCCCCTGCTCGGGGTACACCACCCGATCTGCATGGGAGAGCCCCACGCCGGCCACCGCGGGCCGCCCGGCTCCCTTGGTATTCACCGGTTTGGCCTTCTCGACATGCACGTTCGCCACCTCCCGATCCTCGCGCAATCCCTGGAACGACGGCTGGCGCAATCGGCCATCGTCGGTCCATTCGGCGAATGCCACTTCCGCCACCAGCTCCGGCTTCACCCAGCGCACGCCGCGGCGCTCGGACGCCGGCGGCGGGGTGTCCGCGGGGCACGTCTTGCGCTCCAGCCCATCGAGCTGCTGCTTGATATCCCGCAGAGCGGCCGCATCGAAACCGGTCCCGACGCGTCCGACGTAATGCAATCGCTCATCTTGGTCGTGGGCGGCCAGCAGCAGGGCTCCGAAGTGCTTGCGCGCACCCGCCGGCCGTGTCCAGCCGATGACGACGAACTCCTGCCGCCGCGCGCACTTGACCTTCACCCAGCTCGGCGTGCGCCGGCCGGCGGCGTAGGCACTGTCCGCCCGCTTGGAGACGATGCCTTCCAATTCCAGCTTGCAGGCATGGGTGTAGATCTCTTCGCCCTCGCCTTCCAGATGCTCGCTGAATCGCACCATGCCTTCATCCGTCGCGGGAACAATGCGTTGCAGCAGGCGCTTGCGCTCGTGCAGCGGCGCGCCGGTCAGGTCGTACCCGTTGCAGTACGGCAGATCGAAGGCGAAAAACGCCAGCGACGCGAAGCGCTGAGCCTTGATGGCGTTCTGCAAGCGTTGGAAAGAGGAGCGTCCCGCATCGTCGAGAATGGTCACTTCGCCGTCGATGATCGCCGATTCCAGGGGCAGCTCGCGCAGCGCCGCGATCAACGGGCCGAACCGCTTGCTCCAGTTCTTGCCGTTGCGCGTCATCAACTGAACGCGATCGCCTTCACGAAATACCAGCAGGCGATAGCCATCGAACTTGATTTCGTGGATCCACTTGCCCCCGGACGGCACATGCTCAACCAGGGTCGCCAGTTGCGGGCGCAGATCGCGCGGGAAGGCCGCCTTGCGCGCTTTGCTCACCTTGGATGGGGCAATGCCAGGACGGGTTCGCTTGCCCTTGGTCGTAGATCGCTTCCCCTTCGTGCCGCTTTTCTTTTCTTGACCGCGGGCGCCGGACTGCCCGTCTGAAGCCCATTTCGCATCGGCCGCCTCGGCGATCTCGTCCAGGCTGCGCCCGCTGGCCACGCTTTCGGGCTGTTGCTCGAGCGGATCTTTGCGCTTCGAGGCGGCAGCGTCATCGTGCTTGATGAGCAGCCAGTTCTGCCCGTCCCCGTCGCGGCCGCGACCGCCCATGCGGGTCAGCGTCCACCCGCCCTTCAGTTTTTCGCCGGTCAGCGTGAAGGAGAGCTTGCCCTTCTTGATGGCCCGGTGTGGATCCTTCTCGTCGGTCGACCAGGTCCCCGAGTCCCAGACCATCACCGCGCCGGCGCCGTACTGGCCCTTGGGAATGACCCCCTCGAAATCCGCGTACTCCAGCGGGTGGTCCTCGACCGCGACCGCCAGCCGCTTGTCCGCGGGATTGACCGAGGGCCCTTTGGGAACCGCCCAGGATTTGAGCACGCCGTCCAGCGCCAGGCGAAAATCGTAGTGCAGCCGCGAGGCGTCGTGCTTTTGCACCACGAACGCGCGCTTGCTCCGGCCCTTGGCGCGGGCGCCTTTCGGCTCCGGCGTGGATCGAAAATCGCGCTTGGCGTGGTAGTCTTTCAGGGGCATAACGCTGGGGCGCGCTCGCTCGGCGGGTCAGCCCGCCTTCTTGCGCGTTGTTTTCTTTTTCTTGGATTTCGCGCTCTTGGACTTGCCGCCCTTCGAGCGGCTGGAGGATTTGCGCTTCTTTCCGGACGACTGCTCCACGCTCTGCTTGAGCGCCTCCATCATGTTGATGGTGCGCGGCCCTTCCTTGGCCGGCGCCTTGGCCTCCGGCGCCGCCTCGACTTCACCGGCCTCGACCTTCTCGTCGATCCAGGCCATCAATGCGTCGCGGTACTCATCGTGATACTGCTCCGGCTGCCAGTCGGTGAGCATGCCGTCCACCAGCGTGCGGGCCATCTTCAACTCCTGCTTGGAGACCCCCACGCTGTCGACGTCGCCCGGCAGGTCCAGCTCCTCCGTCGTGCGCAGCTCCTGGTGATAGCGCAGCAGGTTAAGTACCAGCACGTCGTCCCGCGGCACGACCACCGCAATATACTGCCGCGTGCGGATGACCACCCGGGCCACGCCCACCTTGCCCGATTCCCTGAGCACTTCGCGGAGCAGCGCGTAACCTTTTTCTCCACGCTTGCCCGGCTCCAGGTAGTAGGGCTTGTCGAAATACATCAGGTCGATCTGCTCGAGCGGCACGAACGCTTCGATCTCGACGGTCTGGGAGGCCTCCGGCGCGACCTCCTTGAGCTCCTCCGGATCCAACAGCACGTACTTGCCGCCGTCGTATTCGTAGCCCTTGACCACGTCGTCCCAGGGCACCTCCTCGCCCGTCTCCGCGTTGACCCGCTCGTAGCGCACCCGCGAGCGGTTGCGGCTGTCGATGAGGTGCAGACTGAGATCGGCGCGCTGCTCGGCCGAATAGAGGTTGACCGGGATATTCACCAGTCCGAAGGAGATATGGCCCTTCCAGATCGTGCGCATGCTGGCGTCCTCGCGTAGGCTCCACTCAGGCCGGCCCGCCGTAGATCGGCAGCACCACCCCGTTGATGTAGCTGGCGTCGGCCTGGGAGGCGAGGAAGACGAAGGCCGGGGCGACCTCTTCCGGCTGGGCCGGGCGCCCCATCGGCGAACTGCCCGGCCCCTGTCCGAACTGGCTCACGGCCTCCGGCGTCAGACCCGTATCGGATACGTTCAGCGGCGTCCACACCGGCCCGGGCGCCACGCAATTCGCCCGGATGCCCCTCTCCTGCAATTCCTGGGCGAGGGCCTTGGTCACCGTATGGACGGCGCCCTTGGTCGCCGCGTAGTCCACCAGGCGTTTGCTGCCTTGGAGGCCCACCACCGAGCCGGTCGCCAGAATGCACGAGCCCGGACGCATGTGCGGCACGGCGAAGCGGCAGAGGCGGATATATGCGTAGACGTTGCTCTTGAGCGTGCGATCGAGCTCTTCCTCCGACAGCTCGGTCACCTGCTTGCGGTTTTGCCAGGCGGCGTTGTGCACCAGGATGTCCAGCCGGCCCAGGGTATCCACGGTGTCGCGAACGGCCTTCTCGCAGAAGCCATTGTCGGTCAGATCGCCCCCGAGCGGCAGACACCGCCGCCCGGTTTCCTCAACCGCCGCCTGGGTGACCTCCGCGTCGGCCTGCTCGGAGGGGAGATAGGTGAACGCCACGTCGGCGCCCTCCCGGGCATAGAGGTAGGCCACCGCCCGCCCAATGCCCGAGTCGCCGCCGGTGATCAGCGCGGCCTGGTCTTTGAGCTTGTCCGCCGGGCGGTAGCGTTCCGCCCGCCAGCGCGGCTGAGGATCGAGTGCTTCCTCCAGCCCCGGCGGGTCCTGCCGCTGAGGTGGAAAGTTCGGTTCCGGCTCCTGCATGGGGCGCGCCGTGGAGGGCGCCCCGGCGTTCTGGTCGTTCATACGTATCACCCGTTGCGCGCGCCGGATGTGCCGGTCGCGTTGTGACCTGTTTGCGCTTCGATGCGGTCGCGCGTGCGACCGCCACTATTTTGCGTTGCGAATCGCCCGCACCAGATCCCGCTTGTTCATTTTCGAGCGACCCTTGATGTCGAGTTCCTTGGCCCGGTTGTAGAGTTCCCGTTTGTCGCGTTCGTCCAGCGGCCGGCGGGGATTACCCGTTCCCGCACTCGACTTGTTGGGCGTCCGGCCCTCCTGCCGACGGGTTTTGTTCACGGTTCGGCCGGCGATTTCCTCCGCGCGGTCTGCGGATACACCGCGCTCTTGCTGGCTCTGTTTCACTTTCTTGTACTGCCGTTCGTCCTTGGGCGACCACTTGGATGGCGACATGCGCAATTCTCCTTCATGGCGGGGCCAACGCTACGCAAGCCAAGCCCCGCAAGGTACAATTCACAAGGGATTATCCCCGCGGGCGCTGACATCCGGCTGAATTCCGCCTGAGCCGGGCTTCAGCCGGCAACTGTAGTCGTCGTGGAGTGCTCACCGGACCGAGAGGCCAGCATGCGGGCGCGGGCCACGAGCAGGTTGTGCGCCCGCTTCAGCGTGTTCGCCAACGTTATGTCGCCGCTATCCCCCAATCGCTTTCGGGCCGCGTGACACCGCTCGGCCGATCCCCACAGCCCGACGATCACCGTCATCTTCGGCTCGGCGCTGCGCAAGCGCCGATATAGATACCGGAGGTGGGCGATCGTCGAGGGAGGCAAACCGCAGATGCACACCAGGTCGGGCTGCTCCACGGACACAGTGCGGATGCGTTCCGCCGCCAGCAATTCGGCCGAAACCGCGGCGGCTGAAATGCCCGACGCTTGCAACAACTGTGCCAGCAGGACCGCGGTCAATTCGTCGGCCGCGTCATGCGCCGGCACGCACAACACGCGGCAGCGCTTCCTCGGCGCAGCGGCCGGTTCCGCAGGATCTTCCGGCGTGCGCAATTCCTCCACCGGTCCCTGCGCGTCGATCAGCGTTCGCACCAGGGCGTTGATCCGGGCACTGTGAGCCTCGTCCAGGATCCCCCGGTGACGGTCGCGTTCCGCGTGGCGCAAAGCGGGCATCACCAGCAGATCGTACGCCTGGGCGCGCGGGGCATCGGCCAGCATGGCGTCCAATGTTTGCTGCGCCCCGCGGCGATCGTTGGCGATCAGCCGCTGATAAAGATGCACATGCGGCGACAGAACCGGATTGTTGCTCAAGAGAATGTCGAAGAAACGCAGTTGCGGCACATACTTGCCGGCCACGACCAGGCACACCGTCATCGGGGTGGCCAGCACCAGCCCCACCCCGCCCCAGAGCCACGTCCAGAACACCGCCGAAACCACGATCGCCAGTGGTGACGCGCCAATCTGCGCACCATAGAGCCAGGGCTCCAGCACGTTGTTGCTGATCAACTCGATGACGATGAACAGCGCGATGACCAGCATTGGCCGGGTCCAGTCGTCGAACACCGCCAGTGACAACGTCACGGGAAGACTCGCGGCCACCCACGGTCCGATGTACGGAATGAACCGCAGCAATGCGGAAAGCAGCCCCCAGAGCAGGGCATTGGGCACGCCAATCAACGTCAGCCCGAGGGCCACCGCGGCGCCGTGCGAACCGTTGAGCACCAGTTGCATCAGCAGATACCGGCTCACCCGGCTGGCGGCCTCGTCGAGCGCCTCGGTGGTCACCTTGATGCGGCGATGCCCGACCAGTCGAATCAGCCGATCGCGGAGATCCTCGCGCTGAAGCAGCATGAGCATGACGAAGACCACGACGATGCCCGCCTGCGTCAACGGTGCGACCAGCGGCCCGAGAATGCCCCGTAAGAACGGAATCACCCGTTGCTCACGGGCGACCACCTGCACCTTGACCGGTTCGGGCTCGGGCTGCGGGTCCGGCGGCGGCGTGTCCACGGCGCCGGCCGGCGCATTCCGTCCTGGGGGCGCGCGCCTGTTCCGACGCCCATCAAACGGCAGCGCCGCCCCGTCGGCGGCGGCCTCCTCCGGCAACGGACTATGGCTTTTCGCTAGCGTTGAATCCAGCCCGTTCGTTGCAGCCCCTGGCGCGCCGTCCGCGGGCTGGGTGGTGGCGCCGGTCAGTTCTTTGCCGATCTCCTCCACCGCGTCGGAGGCCTGGTTGACCTGCAACAGCGTTTCGCGAACGGTGCGCACTTTCGCGATGATGTTGCGCCGATACCGCGGGAGCTTCTGGGCGAGATCCGCAGACTGGGCCGCAACCAGCCAGCCGATCGCCGCGATCACGGAAAAGCTCAGCACGGCGACCAGCACGACCGAAGGCACGCGCCGCAATCCCACCGCCTCCAACCGGCGCGCGAGTGGCGCCAACAGGAAACTGAGCAGCGCCGCCAGAGCCAGGGGCAGCAAGACGGCGCGCGCAAAGTACAAGGCCGCGATGACCAGCACCACCGCGGCCAGCACCATGGCCTGTGAAGCGCCCGGAGTTGGTTTCCTCGACGGCATGATGCGCAGACGCCGTGCCGCGGCTCAGCCATCCCGTGCTGCTCGGCGACCGCCGCGGCGTCCGGCCAGCATTGCGTCCCGTCGCGCAGCTACTTGCAGTGCATGAGCTTGCCGACGATCAGACCGGCGCCGAAGGCCACCGCCACCGACGTCATCGGCCGTTCGAGAATCTCGTTGCGGAGCGTGTCGGTCGAATCGTCCCATTTGCGCACGGCCGCGTCCCGCGCGGACCGGGACGTCTGGGCGGCCTGATTCTTGAACGACTCCCCCACTGCTTTGAGATCCTCCTTCAGGTTGGCCAGATCGGCCCGCAGAATCTCCATGTCCGCTTTCAGATCGTCTTTGTCTACCAAGTGATGCTCTCCTTTCGACGGAAGCGCGCAGCCTCATCCAGCGCCGTAACGGCGCATCGCGCTCCGCGCTGCCCGCCCGCCGCATACTCTCAATCGGATGAAGCGCGGCTGGCACAGCACGAGAGCGGATGGTGGATGTTTACCCCGTGGGACTGACAGGAGGCTGAAAACGGCCTGACGGCCGATTCAACCACTGGTTACCCGGGGTTAAGGCGTAGCCCGTCAGATGGTGGTGGTTTGATGATCGCAGGCTGTTTGAGTTGGGAGGTTCCAGCGTGCAGGCGTTGCTGCTCGTCGATCTCCAGAACGACTTTCTACCGGGCGGCGCCCTGGCCGTGCCGGGCGGTGACGAGGTCATTGCGGTGGCCAACCGCCTGATGCCGGGCTACCCGTTCGTCGTGGCGTCGCAGGACTGGCATCCGCCCGACCACCTATCGTTCGCCAGCCAACATCCCGGCAAGCAGGTGGGCGAAACGGTCGAGGTTGACGGCTTGGAGCAGATCCTTTGGCCCGATCATTGCGTGCAGCACACCCGCGGCGCGGACTTCTGCGCCAGGCTCGACCTTGACCGCATCCATGAGGTGGTCCGCAAAGGCGCCGACCGGCGCATCGACAGCTACAGCGCGTTTTTTGACAACGGCCACCGCAAGCAAACCGCGCTCGCCGACGTTCTGAACGCCAGGGGCGTCGACGAAGTTCACATCATGGGGTTGGCCACCGATGTCTGCGTGAAATTCACCGCCCTCGACGCCCGCAAACTGGGCCTCCGCGCCACCGTCGTTCTGTCAGGCTGCCGGGCAGTGAATCTCAGCCCCGGCGACGGCGACGCGGCCGTCGAGACCATGGCCGACTCCGGCGTCACCATCGTGAAAGACGGTGCTCAGTCCGCGTGAGCCGAACCACCTGGTTCCGGGGCGCATCTGTCCAACCAGTCACTCTGCCGGCATGGGTTAACGGGCCAACCCCTGGGTCATGGCATAATCCACCAGGTCGACGTCGCCGTCGCCGTCGAGATCGCTCCGCTCGAATCGGATCAGCGAACAGCCGCCCGGCGGAATGGTCTGATCCGGTCCCGAAAGGCACGAGATGAAGGCCGACTGGTCGTCGTCATCCACGTCGCCGTCCTGGTCGATGTCGCCGACGGGATAGAGCAACACGCAGTCGAAGTAGTTGACGTTGTAGCTGTCGTTCTCGTCGGCGTTGACAAACCGCATCGCCTGCAATCCCTCGGGAAGATCGATGTTGGTCGCGATCGTACTCCAGTTTTGCCAACCGCCGGTGACCGGCACGTTGAGTTGCGCGGTGCTCCGCTCGCCGAATTGCACATGGAACTGCCCGCCGTCCGCGTCTGACGCAACGCGGGCGCGGATCGAATAGGTGCCCGGAACGGTGACATCGACGGTGTACTCCAGCCACTCGCTGGCATCCATCCAGCCGATGTTGTACCCGCCCTCGCTACAGGATTCGATGTCGACGTCCTCGTCGGTGCGGTAGGCGTTGCCGCTGTTGCCGCTGGTGGTGTCGTGGTAGCTGACGCCGGGACCGCCCAGGTCGAAGTCCTCGGCTTCAACCCGGCCCGGCAGCGGCAGCGGGTATCCATGGAACGGCGGTGCGGGGCAGCCGGTGCCCACCGTTACGGCTATTGTATCCGTATCGGCCGTCTCACCGGTGGAATCGGTCGCGCGGGCCATCAGTCCGTAGCAGCCGTCCGCCGCCTGCCACGTGCAGGTGTAGGGGGCGGTGCTGTCCGAGCCCGCCAGCGCACCGTTGACGAAGAATTCGACCTTCGTGATCGTGGCGCCGGGTGCGGTGGCCGTGGCCGTCGCCTCGATCTGCACGGGGCCCACCGGCAAGGTCGCGCCGTCTGCCGGCGAGGTGATTGCGACCTCCGGCAATGCTATCTGGTACACCCGCACCCAGTCCACCAGCATCTCCTGCGGGAAGGAGGCCGTGATGCACGAGGGGTCGGTGCAGCCCGGCCAGTTGCCGCCGACGGCGACGTTCAACAGGAAGTAGAAAGGCTGGTCGAAGGGGGCCCGGTCGTTGCCCGGGGCATTGGCGCTGTACCACGTGTTGCTTGTCTCGGTGTGGTACCAAACCCCGTCCACGTACCAGCGGATCTGGTCTGGTTCCCACTCGATCGAGTAGACGTGGAAGTCATCCGAAAAATCTACGCCGGGTTGGCTGTAGGATCCGCCGGAGTGCTGGTTGTTGGGCCAGTTTCCGCCGTAGTGAATCGTGCCGTGCACGGTCGTGGCGCTGTTGACCATCTCCATGATGTCGATTTCGCCACTCGCCGCCCAGCCCCCGTAGACCGAGTCCGCCGGCATCATCCAGAACGCGGGCCAGATGCCGCCGCCGGTGGGCAGCTTGATGCGGGCTTCCAGCCGACCGTAGAGGAAGTTGTGGCGATAACGCGTGTGCATGCGGGCCGAGGTGAACTGGTAACCCTCGTACCACTCGCGGCGGGCCACGATGTGCAGGGCTCCGTCCGCCACGAACGAGTTGTTCGTCGTGGTCGTGTAGTACTCCAGCTCGTTATTGCCCCAGCCGCAGTTGCCGTACTCGCAACCGTTGCCGTACAGGTGGCCCCAGTTAGACGCGTCGATGCTGGTCCCGTCGAACTCGTCCGACCAGACCAGCACCTGGGCGTTTGCGCGCGACAACCCCATGCCCAGCGTCAACACCGCAAACCCGATCCATGCCGTTTGCCACCGTATCATTCTTCATGCCTCCCGCCGGCCACCTCGGGGTGCGGCGCAGTCAACCCAGAATTCAAATGCGATAGCCGGCCGGCCGCGTCCCGCCTGGGCATCGACGCGGCCAGTCCGGCCACAGGTCATCACAGATCAAAAGGCCCCCTCACCCTAGCGCCGCCGGCGCAGGGCGAACCCGCCGAGCCCCAACAGCAGCAGCGAGGCCGGCTCGGGCACCAAAGTAATATAGGCATCGGCGCCTACCTGAGTCACCACCAAATCGGACGAATTGGCGACGCCATCCGCCCGGATCCGCGAATTCAAATAGAACGCTTCCACGTCGGCCGCGGTCCGGTTCTGCACGATGACCGTGCCAGTCGAACCGGGCAGGAAGTTAACGTACGCATCCGCCGAGCCCTGGTAGAACCCGTCGAAGCCCGCCGATCCGTCGAAGGTCAGCGTGCCCCCGGCGACGTCCATCACTCCGGTTCCCAGGAAAGCCAGGAAGCCGACGTTCAGATCACCGCCCGAGAGCATGCCCTGCGACGAATCCAGCTTGAACTCCCCCGGCCCCAGCGTGGCCACGCCGTCGTCCATCGAAAACGAGCTTCCGTTGGCAAATACCCAGTCACCGCTGGTGGCGCCAATGTCGACCGTGCCGCCCGTGATCTGCATCGACGAGCCGTTCTCGAACAGCGCTCGGTTCGCAATCGTCAGCGAGGCGTTGTCGGCCACCGTCAGGTGCGAGTTGTAAGCCTCGAGCCCCCATTCGGTTGGGGCATTCAACTGGGCCGTGCCGGAGATGTTCAGATTTGCACTGCCGCCGTCACGTCCCAGGATAAGCAACTGGGCCGTGCCGGTGTCGAAGATCGAGCTGCCGCTCAGATTGACCGTCCCCGCCGCGCCGGCGCCGGTGCCAAACTGCATCCAGGCGATGCCGCCGGTCTGCGTCCAGGTGGCGCTGTCCTGGAGACTAAACGTCGAGTTCACGATGAAATCCGGACCGGCCTGGTAATCGACGTTGTAGCTGCCGCCGATCGTGGCCGTATCCGTACCGTTCACACCGCCTGCGCCCAGGTCCGGCACACCCGCGGGGCTCCAGTTCGCCCCGTCTAGATAAAGCCCGTTCATGGCGCCGTCGGTGAACACCTTGGCGTCCGCCGACGCCATCCCGGCGCCCAGGCCGAGAATCAAGGTCAATGCCAATAAAGCCTGCAATCTTACCATCGTACGACCTCCTCCTGTCTGACGTGAGAGAGAGGGAATGGCGATCTTACGCCCTCCGAAGTGAAGTTGTGCCTCAAAGCTGACTGACGACCGCCTTCTGACCACTGCTTGCCTAGAAGCGGGATGAGCCGGGGCGGCGGCGGCCGGGCTGATACCCGGACGCCGCCCCCTGGCGAATTCCCGACGTATTGCCTGTCTACTGCGGACCGCTCATCTGCCCGATGAACAGATCCAGATCCGCAAGATCCACTGCGCTATCGCCGTTGATGTCGGCGCATGCGCACGCGCCCGTCGCCGGACTCCCGAAACAGGCCTGGAACCCGGCAAAGTCGACGAGATCCACGTCGCCGTCCTCGTCGCAGTCGGCTGAACCGGCGGCCTCCACCAGCGCCAGGTTGTCCACCGTGAGGGTTCCTTCGGTTCCCCACGTCGCCAGGGCGTCCTCGAACTGAACCGACACGACGTAGTCGTCGGCCAACAGGCCGGCGCCAGCGAAGTAGAGATTGTCGATGCTCACCGCGCCGCCCATGGTCCACGCCGTCGGCGTGCCCACGTACGTCACGATCACCGAGTAGGCCCCTTCGTCCGGGATCAGCCGGTTCGGATCCGGGACCGCATCGGGAATCGGGTTGTCCCGCTGGCCGGTCCGATCCGGCGCGTTGAGCATGCCGCCCACCGAGTTGTACGTGCCGTCGGCCGTCGTGATGAACGCCAGGTAGTTGCCCGCGCTGTCTTCCACGCGCAACGTGATCTCGCCGCCGATGCCGCCGCCGGCCGGAACACCCTTGATGTCCGCCCGCAACTCGGCCGCGCTGAGGTCCTGGAGATTGGCGGGTTGGTTATTCCACATCAGACCCGCCCACCAGCCGCCTTCTGCATCGGCAGCCACGTTCGACGTAATCAACTGGGCGCCCTTGGTGTTGCTCACGCCGCACGACAGGCAGGACTCCGCCCGGGCAAAGCCCAGGTAGCCCGTACCCCAGGTGCCGCCGAACGCGTCTTCGCCTTCCAGACCGCTGTCCCAGCCACCGGGGGTACCGCCCACGCCACCGGTGAAGAAGTCGACGCCTTCGCCGGCGCCGCCCTCGAAGTCTTCATCCAGCGCGCCCGACGCGAGTGTCGAGAGGCCTTCCGAAAGCAGCCCGCCGATGCTCTGGAAGCTGCCATCGGCGACGCCTTCAAAGGTCACCGAGCCCGTCGGCACGCGCATCTGCACCGGCGTGAGATACAGGTTATCCACGGTTAAAATGCCGCCCAGGCCCCATCCGAGGTAGTCGCCGAAGCCGACCACGACGGTATAGGTCGACGCATCCACATCGAACTGGCCATTGCCATGGCCCTCCGGCTGTGGTGCGAAGGTCGCCGTATCCAGCGTTCCACCGATGCTCTGCCAACTGCCGTTGGCCGTCACCGTGAATACCAGGCGATCGCCGTCAGCGTCTTCCATCCGCAACTCGATTGGGCCCAAAAAGCCGCTCCAATAGCTCCCCTCGCCCTTCACCTCGGCCGTCAGGGTGACCTGGCTCAGGTCCGTCGACGCCAGTCCTTGCTCCGGCCAGGTCATCCCGGCATACCATCCGGACTGGCTGTTGAACACCAGACCATCGACGAAGAGCTGCGCAGCACCGCTGCCGCCCACGCCCGCGTCGGTCAGGGCGGAAACCGCCATGTGCGCCGGATGCTCCGCATTGCCCTGGAAGCTCGCCCCTGTGCCCCAGACGCCACCGTAGATGGCCTCGCCTTCGAGCTCGGGATTCCAGTTTTCAAAACCGGTGTACCCACTGCCGTTTTCGCCAAGCGAAGCCTGATCGACGAAGACAGACGTCGCGTTGGTCGTGATCGAATTGAAATCCTCATCCAGCCCGGCCTCGACAATGTCGATGGCCTCCAGCTTCAGCGCGTAGGCGCCGCCGGCCACGTCGCCCTTCACGTCGGCCGTCAGGCTGATGTTCTCCAGCGCGTCGCCCGGCAGGGTCAGACCATCCCAGAACAAGCCGCCGTCGTAGTCGCTGCCGACCAGACTGGCACTGCCCAGGGCCAGGTCATCGACCTGCAAAGTCCCACCCGTGCCCCACGTGTCGCTGCCGGCGAACGAGACGATCACTTTGAACGACTGGGCGTTCGTATCGAACGCGCCGTTTGTGGCCATATTGTCCGCGCCGCGCTCTTCGGCCGTATCCAGCGTCCCGCCGATCGGCTGCCAGTTGCCCGATGCGGTTTCGGTGAACACCAAGCGGATGCCGTTGGGGTCCTCGATCCGCAGTTCGTATTCGCCGAGCGTTTCGCCGGCGCCATTCACCGTGCCCTTGACCTGGGCATTGAGCCCAAACAGGCTCATGTCCAGCGGCGCAGGATTCGCCGGTCCGAACGCCATGTCATCCAGCCACACGGCGCCAGGCGGGTTGCCGGGGGGCTGCACGAAAATGACCAAGGCCCGCGCCGTGGTCGTTCCGGCCGGCGCGGTCGCCTGCCAGGTATACTGATTCCACACGTCCGGCGTGGCGCCGGCTTCGAGAATCGGCGGCGACTCCAATGCCGCTAGTTGGCTTTCGTTCTCGTCGTAGAACTCGATCTTGAGCACCGCCCAGTTGCCCCCGCTGATCGGATCGATGGAGGGCGTCATGGCGTACGCACTGAACTCCAACTCCTGTCCGGGCTCGGCCGCAATGTCCTGCAAGACCAGCGAAGCGTTCCAGTCGTTGAACATCGGGCCGAAAATCAGGCACGCACCTGCGCCGGTGCGCACGAAATCCGTGCCGTGATAAACGTTGTTGTAGTACGTCCAGCCGCTGAGTCCGTCTTCGAAGCCCGGATTCACCAGACCGGGCGCCGCGCCCGGAAAGCCCCCGATTTCCCACTGCAAACCGGCGAACCAGCCGCCCGCGCCCGAGACTGCATTCAATACGTCGATCTGGCCGGCTTTCCCGCCGCCAAAGCCGCCCGTGGCGATCGCTTCGGCGGTGATGTCGCCATTGAAGTAGGCGCCACCGTACGCGCCGCCGTAGGCCTGCTCGCCCACCAGACCGCTGTCCCAGTTGGCCACCAGGTTGTACGCATCCGGCGTCCCGTCGCCGGAGAGGACGATCGTCGGACCCGCGGCCGCGGCGCCTTCGAAATCTTCCGCAAGGATGTTGAAGCTCGAAGCGGCGACGTTGAGCACGCCGGCGCCGCTGCCCGCAACGCCCGCCGTGGCGTCGCCCGATGCATCGGCGGAAATCTGAATGGTCCCATCGGTCTCGGCGAACGCCTTTTCGCCCGTCAGCCCGGTATCCCAATTCAGCGTCTCGAAGTACCCGGAGCCGAACATGAATTCGCCGCCCCCGGTCTCCGTCACGGTGTTGAAATCCTCGAGGAATTGGGCGTTTGCCGGTACGCCGAAGCCCACCAGCCCTGTCAGCCCGGCCAAGGCCGGCATGATTCGCAACCAACTTCGCATGTTTCCTGTCCTCCACGTACGACTTGTGCAATCCTCGACGCGCACCTGGCGTGAGAACCCATCCTGACCACTGCTGTTCACGGCGCGCCGCCCGCACCGATCGTTTTGTTCGTCCGTCCTCGCACGAGCGAGAGGCCGTCTCCTGCCGGTGAATCCTTTCAACCTCACTGCAAACCAATTTTGGCGATGGAATCTGCCCTATGGCGCGCAACACCCCCTGCCCTTCGCAGCAAACCTGCGCACGGCGCCTGGGTGGTGATGGAAAAACCCGTTGTGTGCTTGAATTGGAATGGCTGCTTCTTTCCGTACAGAGCACCGGACTCTGCGGCCCATCGCCTCGCAGCGACGCCCGACCGCTGTCCCATCGCGCCGACCGGCCCCTCCGGCCGGCGGCTACGCGCTCTCTTCCCTCCCGGACACCCCTGAGCGGGCCGCCTACTCCTCCACGTATCCCTTCAGCGGATACGGCGACACGCGTACGCGGGGCGAGAACTTCGTCGGCTGGCCATCCTCCTCGTCAAACTCGGTTGGGATGACCGTATCGCCGTGCATGTCCGCAAAAAGCACGCTGAGCCGCCCGTCCAGGTGCCGCTTGAGCGGAACGCGTCCCTGCCCGACGCTGCTGTGCAGAGAATCGCCGAGAAAGGGTCCTTCTGCCTGGGCACTGGTAATGAGGTTAGCCCAGGCACTGCTGCTATTCGCAACCTCGTTATCGCTGCCGGCCTCGAACACCAGGCCCACGTCGCCCGGGCGATGCACGCGCTCGAGCAAGCCGCGTAGACGATGGCCTGTATTGGCACACCCCGTGCGCGGCGAGTAGAACGTCTCGCCCCTGCACACCGTCCAGCCACTGCCGTTATTCACCGTGTGCCAGCAGCCGGGGTTAACGATGTTGCCCATCACGCTGCGGTCGACCTCGACGCCCGCGATGTCCTCGTTGATCGCATAGCTCAGAAAACCCCAGTAAGACGTGTCACCGCCGGTCGCCGAGCCGCTGGGATCATCCGGATCGCCGGCGCCGCGCAACTGGGCCCGCCAGGGGTAGCGCGTGGTCGCAAGTTTGATCCGGTCCGACGGGCACAGGACGAACTCGAGGTCCTCGGTCATCAGGTCCTCTTTGTTCCGTGCGGCCGAATAGTTCGCCGCGCGCACCCCCCAGTCCCAGTTCGCCCGGTAGCTGATACCCGCCGCCTGGGCCAGGGCCACCGGCCAGGTGAGCAGCTCGCCCTCGGCGTCGTAGGCGTACTTGTTGCGATCCGGGTCCGCCAGAGAAAGACCGAACTCGTCGGTCGCGACCTGGATGCGGTCGTTGTGGTTCCCGGCAAACACGATCGCCGCCTGGGCCGTGCCCCGCATGTGCGCCAGGCACTGCACCATCTTGGCCTGCTCGCGCGCCCGCCGTAGCGAGGGCAGCAGAATCGCGATCAGCAGCGCGATGATGGAAACCACCACGAGCAGCTCCACCAGCGTGAATGCCCGCACGCGCGGCGGCGCCGCCGCCACGTTGCGCCTGTTCCGTTGTGTCGCTTGCGTTGTCACGACGAAACCTGTCCTTTCCGCTAACCTGTCCCCGGACCGCTAGGCCGGTTGCCGCAACGATCCTTCGTCGCCGACCGCTTGGTCGCCGGCCAGCCTGGGCGGCGGCCCGGTGGAATCATGAACTTCGAAATACGTACTAAGCGTCTTTTGAATCGGTCCGTCCAGCGCGCCGGTCAGCATGCGGGTGAGACTCAGCGACGTCTCGTAACCCAGCTCGGCCGCGTTCTGACAGACCGCGGTCATCGTCGGATGCACGCCATACCGCGCGTCGCCGTCGTCGAATCCCACAATGGAGATGTCCGTCGGGACCCGCACGCCCATCTGGTGCGCCTGCTTGATAGCGCCCACACCCAGCAGGGGGTCGGCGAAGTAAATCGCGGTGGGCCTGTCCGGCATGCTCATCGCCATCTGCATGGCCGTCGCCCCGCCCGTCAGCGTGTACTGGTGCCGGAGCACGTAGTGTTCCTCGAACGGCAGCCCGCACTCCGCGAGCGCCTGGCGATACCCTTCCAGCCGGTCCTCGTGGTCGCGGTCCGGGGTGATGTGCACCCCGAAGGCGATCCGGCGGTGCCCGAGGGCGTAGAGGTACTTCACCGCCCGCACGCTGTCCGGCTTCGAGTCGAAATCGATGTAACTGACGTCGGCCTCGTCGAAGCGCTCGCTGATCACGCAGTGGGGGAAGCCTTCTTTCGCGATCGCCTGGCAGACGCCGCGTGATTCGGCCATCGTTCGCAGGATCACCCCGCGAACACCTTTGCGCATGAAGAACTGCGTGTAGGTCTCCTCGGGCTTCTTGTCCCGCGGCAGGTTCAGCACGACCACGTCGAACCGGCACTCGTCGACGCCGCGCATCACGCCTTCCAGGACGGCCGAGTCGAACGGATCCGCCAGGCTGGACGCGCTGGTGTAGGCGAAGCCGATCTGGGTGGTCACCCGGCGCCCCATGGTCGCCACGTAGCCGGTGCGATTGGCGATGGCCAGGACCAGCTCGCGGGTCTTGGCACTCACCGTGGAGTCGTTGTTGAGCGCGCGCGAGACGGTGGTGGTGGAGACGCCCGCCAGCTCGGCAATGCTTCGAACGGAGGACACGAAGTTAACCTCTCAACACAGTCGGCATCGGCCGATCGCAAGCCGGCGCGGGAGAAATGCGTCCGATACCGTCACTGTCACAGAAACTGTTTCGGCACGCATTATAAAGAACTTGAGTCAATCATGTCAACAGCCATACTTCATCGCGGAAGAACGTCGGCCTGTCGCCCCCCACCGATCGTCGCGGGTTACCGGTCCTGAAATAGGTTGACACATTCCGGGGGGTTGGGAGCCGGTGGGTGTGGGAGGCATTTCGGGCGCGGCAGCCTTACTGTTTTCCCATGGCGGCGCACGGCGTCCAGCCCTCTCGGATAATCTGAACCGCGCGCGCCGTGCTTGGCCATGGCACCCGGCGCGTGCGTTGATGGCTTGCTTGCCATCTGGGCGTGGTGTAACGCACGTGTCTGCCGGAGGGTGGCGATTGGGCGCGGCTTCGCCTGGGCGTCGGGGACGGGCTTGGTTGTGCCATTGGCGGGTACGGCCCGCCCAGCAGGGGACCGTTGGCCGGCACGGCCCGCCCTGCAGTGGACCGTTGGCCGGCACGGCCCGCCCTGCAAGGGGCCATTGGCGGGCACGGCCCGCCCTACAGATTCTCCCTTGAGTGCTATTGGCGGGCACGGTTCGCCCTACAGAGTTGCCCATAGAGGGGCATTGACGGGCGTGGTCCGCCCTGCAGATTGGCGGCGGGCGGGAATCGGGCGGGCGTTGGCAGGTCGTCCTTATCTCGCCTAATCTACCGGGCATGTCTGCGACGTACCTTGAGAGCCTGAATGCTGCGCAGGGGTCGGCCGTCACGCATGGCGACGGGCCGCTGCTCATCGTCGCCGGGGCGGGGACGGGCAAGACGAAGACGCTGGCCTGCCGGGTGGCCCATCTGCTGGCGTCCGGGGTGCCGGCGGAGCGGATTCTGCTGCTGACCTTCACCCGGCGGGCCGCGGCCGAGATGATCCGCCGGGCGTCGGACATGAGCGCAGGGGCGCGGACGGCCGACGGCCGGGCGACCGGTCCGGTGGCGCGGGTCTGGGGCGGGACGTTTCACGCCGTGGCGAACCGGCTGCTGCGGATCTACGGGCCGGCGATCGGGCTCGCCCAGGAATTTACCGTGTGCGACCAGTCCGACGCGGCGGACCTGATGAACATGATCCGCGAGCAACTCGGGGTGGCCAAGGGCAAGCGCCGCTTTCCCAAGAAGAATACGCTGGTGGCGATCTACTCGCGGAGCGTGTCGGCCGGGGAGAAGCTCGGCGACGTGCTCCGGCGGCACTATCCGTGGTGCCTGGAGGATCTGGACGGCATCCGCGAGATCTTCCAGCACTACACCGTGCGCAAGCGGGCGCAGCAGGTTCTCGACTACGACGATCTGCTGCTCTACTGGCGGGTGCTGGCGACGGAGAGCCCGGCGGCGGGCGAGGTGCGCAACCGGTTCGAGCACATCCTGGTGGATGAATACCAGGACACCAACACGGTGCAGTGCGACATTCTGCGGGCGATGCGGGCCGACAAGGCCAACATCAGCGTGGTGGGCGACGACGCCCAATCGATCTACTCCTTCCGGGCGGCGACGATCCGCAACATTTTGGATTTTCCCGAGCACTTTCCCGGCGCGACCGTGGTCAAGCTGGAACAGAACTACCGCTCGACCCAGCCGATCCTGGCGGCGTCGAACGCGGTGATGGCGGAAGCGGCGGAGCGGTATACGAAGGATCTGTGGTCGGACCGCACGGCCGGGCAGAAGCCGATCCTGGCCCACTGCTGGGACGAGCAGGCCCAGTGCGAGATGGTCTGCGAGAATATCGTCAAGCATCTGGAAGAGGGCGTCGCGCTCCAGCAGCAGGCGGTGCTGTTTCGCGCGGGGCATCACAGCGACATGCTCGAGGTGGAGCTGGCCCGGCGGAACATTCCGTTTCACAAGTACGGCGGGCTGAAGTTCATCGAGAGCGCCCACATCAAGGACATGCTGGCCCTGTTACGGATTCTGGAGAACCCGCACGACGAGATCAGTTGGTTTCGCGTGCTGCTGCTGCTCGAAGGCATCGGGCCCAAGAGCGCCCGGCGGCTGATCGACGCGCTGGTCGCGCCGGGGGCGTCGCCGCTGGCGCGGATGCTGGACGATCCGCCCAAGCCGCCCCCGGCGGGCAAGGCGGGCTTTGCGGCGCTGGGGGACATGCTCCGCGTCTGCTCGGGGCTGGCGCCGGCGGGCGTTGAGGAGGAGGAGACCTCGAGCGGTCCGACGGTCGCGGCGCAGGTGGAGTCGGTGCGTCGGTTCTACGACCCGATCTTTCAGAAGAACTACGACAACGCCACGATGCGTCTGCGGGACATCGAGCAGCTCGAGCAGATTGCGGCCGGGTACCGCTCGCGGCGCAGCTTTCTGGCAGATCTGACTCTCGACCCGCCGACGAGCACGTCGGATCTCGCGCAGCCGCCCTACCTGGACGACGACTATCTCATCCTGAGCACGATTCACTCGGCCAAGGGGTGCGAGTGGCAGGCGGTGCACGTGCTGCACGCGGCCGACGGGATGATTCCGTCGGACATGGCGGTGGGCGATCAGGCCGGGGTCGAGGAGGAGCGGCGGCTGCTGTACGTGGCCATGACCCGGGCGAAGGACTGGCTGTATGTGTATTTCCCGTTGCGGTACTACCACCGCAAGAGCCCTTTCGGCGACGCCCACAGCTATGCCCAGCTCAGCCGATACATCACCGACCCGGTGCGCAAGCACTTCGACGAGCGTGCGTTGATCGTTCCGGAGGACGAGGAGACCACCGGGCACCGCGGCAGCGCCAAGAGCGTGGACGACCTGCTTCGGGATCTGTGGGAGTAGAATGTGGTGATCGGACGTTGGGGGTCTGCGGTCGTGCTTTGAATCGGCCGGCCCCGGCCGTTACACTGGGCGGGGTGGATGTGCGCCCGGAGGGGCGGATGTCCGCCCGGGGGAAAGCAAGCCGAATCCTGCCCCGCCGAAGCGCGCGTGGCGAGGACCCGGCCGCGGGTCTTGTGCGCTTCCCGACCACCAGACGCAATTGACTGGAGAACCGATCGATGAACCGGCCCCGCAAACACGATGCGAACGATCACAGATCAGGCGGGCGGTTCTGCCGCGTCATGCTGGCGTGTGGGGTGGGATGGTGGTCGTCGGCGGCGCTGGCCGTCACGCCCCGGCCCGCGACGGACGCCGGCTACGCCGACGCCGAGACGAACGTTTTTCTCGACGACGAGATCACTTTCGTGGACGTGAGTATGGCGCCGGGGGACCTGGCCGACCTGCTGGCCGACCCCTACCAGGACGTGTACAAGCCCTGCACGGTGCACGTGCAGAATTCGCAGATCGACGAGATGATTTCGAGCGTGGGCATCCGGGTCCGGGGCAACACCTCGCGGTCGGCGATCAAGAAATCGTGGAAGCTGAGTTTCAACGAGTTCGAGCCGGGCCGGCGGTTCCACGGGTTGAAGAAATTCAACCTCAACGGCGAGCACAACGACGTGGCCATCACCCGCTCGAAACTGGGCTGGGATCTCTACGAGCAGATGGGCGTGCCGGCGCCGCGGGCGGCGCACGTGTATCTGACCATCAACGACGGGCTGGAGGTGAGCGGCGTCCACGTGAACGTCGAGCAGATCGACGACGATTTCGTCGAGAACTGGTTTGGCTCCGACGACGGCAATCTCTACAAGTGCCTCTACCAGGGCGCCCGCGCGGACCTGCGCTACGTGGCGCCGGGGACGCCGGAAACCTACCAGACGCTGGGCTTTACGGGCACGTCCCAGACCTACGAGCTGAAGACCAACGAGGAGACGCCCGACTACGCACAACTGGCCGGCTTCATCGACTTCGTCAATCACAGCAGCGATCAGGATTTCGCGGCGCAGATCGCCGACCGGTTCAGCGTGGACAACTTTCTGCGGGCCATGGCGGTCGACGTGGTCAACGGCCATTGGGATAACTACTGGTATGGGGCGAACAACTATTATCTCTACGAGAACCCCGACACCGGGCGGATTGAGTACATTCCTTACGACCTGGACAACACCTACGGCGTGGACTTTTTCGGCGTCGACTGGGCCAACCGGGGCTGGGCCAACTGGGGGAGCGGCGGATTCGGCAGCGACAACGGGAGCGTTCCGCCGCTGGTCACGCGTATCCTCGCCATACCCGCCTATGAGCAGCAGTATCGGCGGTACCTGCGACAGCTTGTCGGCGCAGTGGGCAGCGCGGCCGACCCGTCGCAGAGCTACGGCGACACGGTGGGCGATACGTTCGTCAGCGCCACCGACCCGCACTTTGACATCGTCAGCGTGACGGTGAGCAACAACGCCGACAACCTGGTCATTGCGGTGGAAGTGGCCGGGCCCATCGACGTGGGGGGCGACACGGACGCCGGGCGATTCGTGGTGTTCTTCGACACCGGGCCCGGCGGCGGATTGGACAATCCCTGGGGGCGCGAAATCATCGCATCGGCGCCGGCCGAGTATTTTCTGGGGGGTTGGACCGATGGCGGCGGCGGGTTTCTATTTTACGCGTGGAACGCCGGCGATACCGATTGGGACCAGCTCTACGCATCTTTCGCTGATAGCGGCGGGATCAGTGTGGATCTATCGGAGAAGGCGGACGGCATCGTGCGGTATACGATTCCGCTCGCGCGGCTGGATCTGGCGACGTTGGACAGCTTTGATTTCGACGTGGTGAGCACGAACGACCGCGGCGCGCCCATCGAGCCGGGCATCGATCATCTGTCCAACCCCGCCCAAGCGACGCCGGACTACGACACGCCGTCGATCGCCGGCGATTACGTGACGTACACGGTGCAGCCGGTGACGCCGCCGGCGGCCGTCGATGGGCCGTTTACTTTGGGGGCGCGCGAATCGGCCATTGATGCGATTCAGACGCGGCTTACGCCGTACGCGTTCATGGGCTCGTATTTCGGGGCCATGGATTGGGGATTCGACCACAGCGAATTTCTGACCGCCTACACCGCCCCACCGACGTACGTGTCCAGCGGTCCGCGGAACTGGGGGGTCAAGCCGTACATCGCCGCGCGGACGGCCAGCCTGCGCGCCACGGTTCCGGCGCCGCCCGACCTGCCGGCGATCCGGGTGAACGAGGTTCTGGCGTTCAACTGCACCACCGGCCCGGATGAACACGGCGACTACGATGACTGGGTGGAATTGTACAACGCAGGGGACGCCGCGATCGATCTCGGGGGCATGCACCTGTCCGACGACCCGGGCGAGCCGCGCAAGTGGACCATACCGGCCGGGGTGTCCGTTGCCGCGCATGGGTTCGTCCGCTTCTGGTGCGACGAGGAGCCGGGCGAAGGGCCGCTGCACGCGGACTTCAAGCTGAGCGTCGGCGGCGAAGGCGTCGCACTCTTCGACACGGACAGCAACGGGGCCGTGCTGATTGACTATTTGAGCTATCCCACGCTGGCGGGCGACGTCGGTTTCGGGCGCTATCCCGACGGCGACGCCCACGTGGAGGTGCTCACCGCGCTGACGCCGGGGGGTCCCAACGACAACACCGGCGGTCCGCCGCCCACGCCCGGACCGACTCCGAAGCTGTTCATCAACGAGTGGATGGCCGACAACGACAACACGATCGAGGATCCCGACGATCCCGGGGCGTTCGAGGATTACTTCGAGATCTACAACGCGGAGGACGTGCCGGTCGATCTCGGCGGCATGCACCTGACCGACGATCTGGGCGACCCGACGCAGTTCGAGATCCCAGCGGGCGTGGTAATTCCGCCGCGTGGTTACCTGGTGTTCTGGGCCGATGACGACCCCTCGCAGGGCCCGACGCACACCAACTTCAAGCTGAGCAAAAGCGGGGAGGCGATCGGGCTGTACGGCAGTCGGGCCGACTGCCTGGCCGAGATCGATACGGTGACGTTCGGACCGCAGACGACGGACGTGTCGGCCGGGCGCTACGCGGACGGTGCAGTGTGTCAGCGCATTCTGGCGGTCCCCTCGCCGGGGGCTTCGAACGTCGTGCTGCCGGGCGACACGGATGACGATGGCGACGTCGACGCGGACGATTACGTTCGCTTCGCGGCGTGTTTCGCGGGGCCGGGGGCGGAGATCGCTCCGGCGTGCGATCCGTGCGTGGACGTCGATCTGGATGATGACGGCGATGCGGACCTGGTGGATTTCGCTATTTTGCAGGCGGGCGGCTGAGACCGGGGACGGACGTCTCGCGCGGGTGCGGCGTTTTGAACAGGGCCTGGCGGGGAGGTCGGCATGTACGAACGACGACGAACGCGGTCTGCCGGGGATCCGCATGCCGCCGCGCTGCGTCATCTGCGCCGGGTGGATCCGACGCTGAAGCGGATCATCACGGCCGCGGGTCCGTGCGGGCTGAAGCCGTCGCGGCGGTATTTCTATTGCCTGTGCGAGGCGATCGTCGCGCAGCAGCTCGCGGTGAAGGCCGCGGCCACCATCTTCGCCCGTTTTCGCGAACTGTTTCCGCGCAGAACGCCCACGCCGCAGCGGGTACTGGCGCTGAGCGACGCGCAGTTCGCTGCCGCGGGCATATCTCCGCAGAAGCGGCGCTATATCCGCGACCTGGCCGAGCGCTTCGCGACGAACGCGGTGCCCCACCGCCGTTTCGCCCGGATGGACGACGACGCGGTGATCGCGGCGCTGACCGAGGTGAAGGGCGTCGGATTGTGGACGGCGCAGATGTTTTTGATTTTCGTGCTGGGGCGCATGGACGTCTGGCCGACCGACGACCTGGGGATCCGGCGTGCGGTGCAGATGAGCTATGGGCTTACCGGTTTGCCCGCGGACGGTGCGCTGGTTCGGCTGGCGGCGCCGTGGCGGCCTTACCGCAGTGTGGCGGCGTGGTATTTGTGGGCGAGTTTGGACAACAAGCCGATGGACGGCAGGGATTGAGGGATTGAGGGGTGGAGCGCGATAAGAGCGGCGGTTTGGAACTGAGCGGGGGACGGTCCTGCTTGTCGTGCCCCGTGTCTTGCCTTATTCGCCACGCGATTCTTGTGCGGTTGCGGGCGTCGCAATGGTCGCGCTCAGACGATCCAACCTGGCCTGGCGGGCGGCTGCACGCTCGCGCGGACGACGCCATCGGTCTGCGATCCAATCAATTAGCGGAGTGGCGAACAAGAACAGGCCCGCTGGCACGGCCGTCGCCGCAACCAGGAGCCACATCCGAAACCACGTCTCCGGCCGGGGCAGGATGGGCGCAGCGCGGGCAAGAACAACCGCACCAATGAGCCAACCGATCAACCCGGCAACTGCAAGCCGGAAGAGCAAACCGAGAAGCGCTTTGCATTCGCTGTCCGTCGTGCGCCCAAAGCGGATGTCACGCACCGCGTGCAGCACAGCGTTCAACCGTGTCGTGGCGTGGGCGAACCACAGCACCATTCCATCGTCAAAGGTGATTCGGCGCCGGTCCATCTGGACGACAGAGGCCCACGGGCGAACGAACCGAACCCCATCTGAGAGGACGACTCGAACCTCGGCAGACGTCAGCTTTGCTCTGGAAACGCAGTGCTGCCTGAGCAAGCGAACAGAGACCCAAATGATGGGCACGAGTACCACGGACCCGGCCAGCATAGTCCCGAATACGGCGAATCGGATCAGGAACGCGAAGACATCACCGTCGGGAACTTCCATCTCGGTGAGGGGTGCGTTTAGAGCCTTAATTGCGAACGGCGTCATGCCTCCGAGGAACAGCACGAGAAGAACGGCGCCAAGGACCAGCCCGGTCCAGGCACCGCGTCGACTGTGACGCGACCGGAATCGGAAGAGCAGCGAGCCATTCTCCATATCTTGACGAAAAGCCCAAACCTGTGCGCGGCGGGCAGCGCGACCGGCGCGCCAGCCCTGTACGACGAGTGACAGGCGTTGCGCCTCGCGCTTCACCGGTCGGCCGCGAAGGTCAATCACGCGCCAGCAATGCCGGTCATTGTCCTGAATGCGTTCCAAGTTTTGCCAGGGAAAGATCTCACCCGCGAGCGTCGGAGCGCATGCCGGAGCACTTCGAACAACCAGGCCCCGGAGGGTTGGCCGGGCGAGGATAGGTTGGAGGCTCTCAGCGAAAGTACCCATAGAGTGCGTCATCTCATCGAGTTGCGGTTTCGCTTCTTCGTGATTATGGCATCTTGAGAGACGCGTTGCGATTAGAAGGTTGGGCTATCCGTGTAGCCCCGGTCCCCGAGCGGTGCAGCATCCTGCAATCGTCCGCCCGCGGAGCTCGCGCGCCTGGCTCTGATCGGGGTCCAGAAACGCGGGCGGGGGCTGCGGCAGATTTGCAAAACGGGGGCGGGTGGCGTACTTTCTCCGCTTTCTCGGAGGCTGTCCATGCGCGTGTTATCCGGCATCCAGTCGAGCGGTAAGCTCCACCTGGGCAACTACTTAGGTGCACTCAAGCAGCATATCGAGCTCCAGGCCGAGCACGAGTGCTTCTACTTCATCGCCAACTACCACGCCCTGACCAGCGTACGCGATCCGGAGGTGCTGCGGGCCCGGACGCTGGACGTCGCCCTCGACTATCTCGCGCTGGGGCTCGACCCCGAGCGGGCGGCCCTCTACCGGCAGACCGACCTGCCTGAAGTCTGCGAACTCATGTGGATCCTCAACTGCGTGACGGGCAAGGGGCTGCTCGAACGGGCGGTGAGCTACAAGGACAAGCTCGAGAAGGGCATGCCGGCGAGCATGGGGCTGTTCAGCTATCCGGTGCTGCAGGCGGCCGACATCCTCATCGTCCAAGCCGACCTGGTGCCGGTGGGCAAGGACCAGGTCCAGCACATCGAGATGACGCAGGACATGGCCGGGTACTTTAACAATACCTTTTGCGGCGACGAGCCGGTGCTCAAGCGGCCGGAGGCGCGGCTGAACAAGGCGTTCATCGTGCCCGGGATCGACGGGCAGAAGATGTCCAAGAGCTACGGCAACGCGATCGAGCTGTTCGACACGCCCAAGGCCACGCGCAAGCGGATCATGAGCATCGTCACCGACAGCACGCCGGTGGAGGCGCCCAAGGACCCGACGACGTGCAACGTGTTCGCGATCCTGTCGCTGATGGCGTCAGAGGCGGAGATGGACGAGTGGGAGAAGCGTTACCGGGCCGGTGGGATGGGCTACGGAGACGTGAAGAAGCGGGTCCACGAGCTGTTCGAGGAGACGTTCGGCCCGGCCCGCGAGCGCCGTGCCGAGTTGGAGAAAGACCTGGACTACGTCGAGGACGTGCTGATTGCGGGGGTGGGCAAGGCCCGGGCCGTCGCGCGTCCGTTGATGGAGAAGGTCCGTGCGGCCGCCGGACTGCAAAAGGCGGAGGCAAGGGATTGAGGGATGGGGGGATTGAGGGATTGAGGGATTGGCGTACCGACAAACGACTCTGCCGACGGACCGATACGAACTGTTCACAGCCGTTGCTAACAGCTTATGGCTAATAGCTAGAAACTGGTAGCCGAAAACTGACAGCCACCATGCCTGAATACAAAGTCGATCTTGAAGTCTACAACGGCCCGCTGGATCTGTTGCTTTACCTGATCCGCCGGGACGAGGTCGACATTTACGATATCCCCATCTCCCAGATCACCGAACAGTACGTCGCCTACGTGTCGCTCATCGAGCAGCTCGATCCGGACATCGCCGGGGATTTTCTGGTGATGGCCGCGACGCTGATGGAGATCAAGTCGCGGACGCTGCTGCCCCGGCCGCCGGTCGAGGAGGAGGAAGAGGACTTCACCGACCCGCGGCTGGAGCTGGTTCGCCAGTTGCTGGAGTACAAAAAGTACAAGGACGCCGCCCGGTCGCTGGACACGGCGCTGGAAATCCAGGCGATGAAGCACCCGCGGGTGCCGGTGACGCCGCATCTCGAGCCGGGCGAGGTCGACCTGGACGACGTGCAGGTCTGGGACCTGTTCGCGGCGTTCCAGAAGCTGCTGGTGGCGACGGGCAAGCGGAACCGCAAGCACGAGGTGCTCTACGACGACACGCCGATCGCGCTGCACGCGGCCGACATCCTCGACTCGCTGGAGCGCGACGGCGGCGCCTGCATTTTCCAGGCGCTGTTCGAGGGGCGGACGAAATCGCAGATGATCGGGCTGTTTCTCGCGATGCTCGAGCTGATCCGGCAGAAGCGGGTGCGGGCGGTGCAACCGGGCGAGTTCGCCCAGATCGAGCTGCAACTCATCAGCGCCGACCCGATCCACGTCGACGAGGACCAGGACTACCGCTCGGCCGTCCATGCCGACGCGGATGATGCCGAGGACGGCGACGAGGCCCCTCCCGAATACGAGGACGCCGAGGAATTCGATCCGGACCAGGAGGACGCCGACGCGGTGGACGAACTGACCAGGGTCGGCGAACCAGACGCGGGCGATATGGCGACCCGCGAGGTCGAACGCCCGCCGACCGAAGACGGCGACGCGGCGGATGACCGCAAGGCACCCGCGGCGCCTGCGGACGATGTGGCGTCTTCACCGAGCGATGTGGCAGAGCCATCTGCCCCCCCCACCGAACCACGCGACCCATCCTGACCCCTCACATGGAGCAAGTCCCATGACCCCATCACAGAAACTGGCCGAGCTGAACCTTACACTGCCGGAGGTGGCCGTCCCGGTCGGCAGCTACGTCCCCGCCATTGCGAGCGGCAATCTGGTGCTCACCAGTGGGCAGATACCGGTCGTCGGCGGCAAGGTCACGTGCACGGGTAAGGTCGGCGACGACGTGAGCCTGGGGAAAGCCCAGGAGGCGGCGAAGCTGTGCGCGCTCAACGGCCTGGCGGCGGTGGCAGCATTGGCAGGCGGGGTGGACCGGATCACGCGGATCGTGCGGGTGTGCGTGTTCGTGGCGTCCAAGCCGACGTTCACGGACCAGCCCAAGGTGGCGAACGCGGCGAGCGATTTGTTCGCGGCGGTATTCGGCGAGGCCGGCCGACACGTGCGCAGCGCCGTGGGCGTGGCCTCGCTGCCGCTCGACGTTCCGGTCGAGTTGGAGCTGGTGGCGGAGATCGGGTAGTCAGGCTTGACGGGGCCGGGCGGCGGGATCGTCCGCGTCCAGCGTCGGGTGGGGTCCGGTGGACGCCCGCCGGCGGCCGTCGTTGCACGTCGATGCTTGCAATGCGCCCCGCTCGCGCTGATCATGGGCCCGTTGACGGGGGATGATCATGGGCCACAAGCAACACGCAGACCATTGCACGCCCGAGGGCGCGGATCCGGCCGACAGGGTCCTCGGTCCGGACGCCTACCGCAAGGACGGCCGGCTCCGGCGCAAGCCCTATGAACGCGAGCTTGAACGCCTCCAGGTCGAGTTGGTCAAGCTTCAGTACTGGGTGCAGGACCAGGGTTTGCGCCTGGTGGTGATCTTCGAGGGCCGCGATGCCGCGGGCAAGGGCGGCACGATCAAGCGCATTCTTGAGAAACTCAACCCGCGGGTCTGCCGAGTGGTCGCGCTGCCCAAGCCGTCCGACCGCGAGACGACGCAGTGGTACTTTCAGCGATACGTCACGCACCTGCCAGCGGCGGGCGAAATCGCGCTCTTCGACCGGAGCTGGTACAACCGGGCCGGGGTGGAACGGGTCATGGGCTTCTGCACGGAGGCGCAGCTCGAGGAGTTCGCCCGGACCTGCCCGGAGTTTGAGCGGATGCTCGTCCGCAGCGGCATCAAGCTGGTCAAGTACTGGTTCTCCGTCAGCGACGAGGAGCAGGAGCGGCGGTTTCAGCAGCGCAACCGCGACCCCGTGCGGCGCTGGAAGCTCAGCCCCATGGACACGGAGGCCCGGCGTCGCTGGTACGACTACTCCCGGGCCAAGGACGACATGTTCAAGTACGCCGACATCAAGCAGGCCCCGTGGTACGTCGTGCCGTCGGACTGCAAGCGCAGCGCCCGGCTGAACTGCATCAGCCACCTGCTGAGCCTGGTGCCCTACCAGGACCTGACCCCCCCGCCGATCGAACTTCCTGAACGTCCGCCCGACCCCGGCTATGTGCGTCCCCCGGAATCCGACCAGACCTTCGTCCCGCAGATCCACTGAGCCTTCCGCCCACCTCATCGTCCGAGCCCGGCATTTGGCAGCGCAGCGGGCATCCCCCCTTGGCAGGCGGCTCGTGCCGACTGCTTTATCGGAACCCGCTTTCCGGCTGTCGCCGAGGCAACGGCTACGTAAGACCGCACCGTGCGTAAGCCGATATCAGCGACAGTAGTCGGCCGGGGTGCGCCTGCGCGCCCCTTCGAGCTCCGATTGAGAGCGTGCAGATTGCGTCTGACACCGGTGACATCCCGTTCACGGCCGCGGCGGCGCGGCTTCACGCTGGCGGAACTGCTGGTCAGCATGGCCGTCATGAGCATCCTGCTGGTAGCCATGGCGTCGGCGATCGTCATCGCGGCGCATGCGCTGCCGGATCCGGACCGCCCCACCACCCGGCTGATCCGGACCGCGGAAGTGGTGAACGACCTGCTGGCGGAGTTGGAAGAGGCCCGGTACGTCACGCATCACGACGCCCAGTCGATCGCGTTCACGGTCGCGGACCGCGACGGGGACGGGTCGGCCGAACGCGTTCGGTACAGTTGGTCGGGGACGGCGGGCGATCCGCTGCGGCGCACGTACAACGGGGGCGCGGCGGTGGACGTGATCGCGTCGGTGGAGCAACTCGCCCTGGGTTACGGCTACACGGCAATCACGGAGGAGTATCCGGGCCCGCCGGTGGAGGGCGAGGAGACGTTGCTGGCGAGCTACACCGGATCCGCGGACATTCGGGACCAGACCATCGAGCGTAAGGACTGGGCGGGCCAGTACGTCAGTCCGTCGTTGCCGGCCGACGCGATCAGCTACCGGGTGACCCGCGCCTACCTGAGCATGCGCATGGCGGGCTGGGGAAGCCCGAGCATGAACTACGTCGAGATCCGCCCCGCCGGCGCCGACGGGCTGCCCACGGAGACGGTGTTGGCGCAGACCGAGTTGTCGGAATCGAGCCTCTCCTATTTCTACGCCCAGTGGGTCGAAATCGCCCTCGCACAAACGCAGTCGTTGCCGGCGTCAGAGCCGGCGTGTCTCGTCCTGCGCCACAGCGGCAGCGGAGACGATTCCGGTCGCGTGGAGTTCGACAACGGGGGCGGCGCGGATCGGCTGCGTTTTCGCAACAACGCGTGGTCGCGTTACAACAGCGAGTCGCTGATTTACTACCTGTACGGACGGGCCAGCACGCCGGGCCCGGTGCAGAGCGTCACGCGGCATTACATCACCACGGTCCATGTCGACGTGCAAGCCGACGCCGAAGACGCCCCCATCGCGACGTCGGCGCGGATGCTGAACACGCCGGAGGTGCTCGCGGCGGTGTGGGAGGCCGAGTTTGATGCGACGCCCATCGTCGATCTGAACGGTGACGGCGCCGCGGACTGGCACGTGCGCGACGGCTCGACGTTCACGACGGCGAAACTCGTCGGCGGCGTGTGGTCGGCCAGCCAGTGTCTGGACACCGCGCCGGATCATCCGTTTCTCAAGAACACCACCGTCGAAGTCGCCATGCGGCAGACCGCGGTGAACGGGAACGGCGCCGGATTCTGGATCAACGCCGACTACGCCAGCGGCTCCATCACGGGTATCAGCGTGCTGGTCAAGCGCGAGACGGACAAAACCCAGACACTCCGTCTGCGCTGCCTCCAGGCAGACGGTTCGCAGAAGGTGCTGGATACGGTGTCCGGGCTGCCGGAGGACTTCGTAACCGTCCGGCTGGTGCTTGAACCCGACCGGGACACGGTCAATCTACAAGTCAACGGCGCCCTGCGCGGAACCTGGTACTACCAGCGCCGCAGTACGTGGGACGCCAACTACTGGGCCACGGTGTGGAACGACGGCTCGGGGTGCGAATTCGATTACGTGCGCTTGCGCGTCAGCGGAGATCTGCCATGAAGCGCGGAGGCAGCGGTTGTCGGCGCCGAGCGCTGAGCCTGGTGGAGGCGGTCGTGTCGATCGTGATTGTGGGGGTGATGGCCGTAGCGGCGTTCGCGGCCGTCGGGGCCACCCGCAGCATGGAGTACCGCATCGCGGAGCGGGAGCGCGGTCTTTTACTGGCCGAGGACCTGATGGCCGAGATTCTGCGGCAAAGCTACACGGATCCCGTGGGCGGAAGCGACAGTTTCGGGCCGGGATCGGCCGAGGCGGCGACGGGCGATCGCAGTCTGTTCAACGACGTGGACGACTACGCGGGCTGGTCGGCGTCTCCGCCACAATTCAAGGACGGGACGGATCGCAGCGAACTTGCCGACTGGAAGCGCACAGTTGAGGTGATATGGGTCGATTCGGATGCCCCGGACGAGGAAGCGAAGACGAATCAGAATCTCAAGAAGATCACCGTGCGGGTGCTGCATCGCGAGCGGGAAGTGATGGCGCTCAGCGCGCTGCGGGCGGGCGCCGCCCGCGATGCCGTCGAGGTGGAACGCATGAGTCTCCCGGACGTGGTGACGGGGCTGTCGATGACCGTCTCGGAACTGGTTGAAAGCGTGCGGGGAGGAGGCCGACCATGATATGGCAAGCGGACGAAGGACGTCGCGCCGCTCGTCGGGCGGCCCGTGGCTGTGTCCCTGCGCACGAGCGGTCGCCAGCGGGGCGATCTCCGGCGAGCCGCCGTCGCGGCAGCGCGTACCTCGTGATCTTGGGTGCGGCCACGCTGTTGACCATTCTGGGCCTGTCCGGGCTGCTGGCCGTCCGGATTGAGTTGCGCGGCGCGCGTACGGGCGAGGCGGCGGCCAAGGCCCGGGTGGCGGCGGCTTCCGCTCTGGAACTGGCCCTGCTGCGCGTAGGCAGCGACGATCTTTGGCGGAAGAACTACAAGCACGACGTCTGGACCGCGGAGGAGACGGTTGGTGAGGCGACGTGCCAATTCAAGGTCGCCTGCCAGGTGGACAACAGTCTGCTTGATCATGAGGGGCATCCTGCGCGGCTGTATGCCAAGGCGCGGGTGGGCGACGCAACGCGGGTCTACAGCGTGCTGATCAACGACGTTGAGGTTGAGTTGACCGACTTCACGCACAATGGGGATTTCGAATCCGGCGCCGAGGGCTGGGACAACGTCGGCTGGTGGGACGAGGCGGTCTGCAACCTCCAGGCCGTGACTGACCCACGTCCCAGCGGCGACCTCTGCCTCCGCGTCGACAACCGCGCGTCCAACTACGCCGGCCCGATGCAGGACGTGACGGCCGTTGTCGAAAAAGGCAAGGACTACACCCTGACGGCGTGGGTGCGGATGATCGAACGTGCCGACTCCGCCATGTTCGGGCTGTACGTCGAGACGACCAGCGGAGGGGTGAGCCCGCTCTACACCCGCCGGGGCGTGACCACGGAGTGGACCGAGGTGGCGGCCACGTTTACCGCGACGTGGTCCGGGGAGCTTGACCGGGCCTACATCGCCTTCGCCACCCAGACGACCACGCAGCCCTTCCTGGTGGACAAGGTGGTACTGACGGAGCGTGATGGGGGCACCGCCCTCGTGATCGCCCCCGTGCCGGGCACTTGGCGGCGGGAATCGGGGCTGTAGAGGCTGGGAGCCGCGGTGGGCTGCTCGTTTCGGCAAGGCGGTGTCCGATAAGCCGGGTGGGCCCGTTGAGGCCGTGCTCACCTGCGATGGTTGGACCGTCGATAAACAGTTACCCCCGCTCGAAAAAGCCGCTGCACGGGCATTCGCCTCGGCGGTGTTCTGGGGTATGCTAAGAGGGTAGGATCGGTTGAAAAGCATCCGGACCGGCAGCGATCACGCGGTCCGTAGCCACTTTGCGCTCCCGAGGAGGTCTCGCATGCGGCTGACGCGCTCATTTATGGTGTCTCTGGGTCTGATGGTCGGGCTCTTCGTCGCGGTCGCCCCGGTGCAGGCGGGGATGTTCAAGAAGGTGCTGCTCGGGCTCAGCGAGGCCGGGTTCAATTTCACGGCCGAGGAGAACTTTCTCAGCGGCGGCGCGGATCTCATCGTTTCCCGGCAGTTCAACGGGGAGACGCTCGATTTCGGCGCGACGGAGTTGACCATCGCGGGCACGCCGGTCTTTACGCTGACCACCGGCGGACGGGGGCTGGACGTGCTCGACGTCTCGCTCAACACCAACAACAACCCGTTCACCTACAGCCTGGTGACCGACACGGGCAACCAGATCACGACCATTAACGGCAGCTTTCTGCTCGACGCGACGGCGTCGCTCAACGGCTTCGGGTATTACGACTTGCAGCTTGACGTGTCCAGCCGGCAGACGGTCATCAATGATGGGCGGTTCAACGACGACACCTTCGAGAACGACTTCGACATCGGTCCGATCGACATTCGGGGGAACATTTTCGCCGACGTGCTGGCGGTGGTGACCGACCCGATCTTCCAGGCGATGGGGATCGAGAACATTTTCGCGCAGTTCAGCGGCGCGGGGCAGTTCGCCTCGAGCTTGGACGCCCAGGTGCAGGCGGCCCAGATGAAGGCCCGCAACGGCCGGGCGTTGACCGAGCAGGAGATTGCGGAGTTGGGGTCGGCCACGGCGCTGGCGGCGGCGATGGGGATCGACATTCCGGATATGTCGTTTCTGGCCGACGTGGAGGTGGAGCCGGTGAATACCGGCGACGAGGTGGCCGGGCAGCGCGGGCAGGTCATCCCCGAGCCGGCGACGCTGGTGCTGCTGGGGTTGTCGGCGGCGGTGTTGCTGCGGCGGCGCTGGGGGCGTTAGGGGTTTATTCCAAGGACAATTTGCGGGGTGCGGTTGTTGGTTGACCGCATGGCGGCGCAGCCCGCCTTAGGCGGTCTGCTTGGCCATGGCACCCGCTGCCTGTTTGGCGATGGCGCCCTTCGCTTGACGATGGCACCCGCTGGCTGCTTGGCTACGGCACCCGCTGGTTGGCTATGGCACCCTTTCCCTGGCCATGGCACCCGCTGGCTTGGCTATGGCACCCCAACGTTCCGCCGGGTACTGCATTTTCGAGCGTTAAGGTTTATTCAAGGACCATTTCCGTGGTGGCCGAAGGCGGGCACGGCCCGCCCTACAATTGAGAGCTGATCGCTGACCGCTGAGAGCTGATGGCTGATGGCTAATAGCTGACAGCTCACAGCTCACAGCTAATTCCTATTTTCCCTATCGATCACGCCTTCGATCATTTCCACGATTTTGTCCGGGGCGATTTTCTGCACGTCGTCGGCGCCGCGGCGCTTGAACTCGACGATGCCCTCGTCCAGGCCGCGCTTGCCCACGGTGACGCGCAGAGGGATGCCGATGAGGTCGGCGTCCTTGAACTTGAAGCCGGGGCGGGCGTCGCGGTCGTCGAGCAGGACGTCGATGCCGCGTGCCTCCAGCGCGTCGTGGATCTGCTGAGCCGTCGCCATGACCTTCTCCTCGCGGACGTCGAGGGCGACGATTTCGACGGTGAAGGGGGCGATGTTGATGGGCCAGATGATGCCGGCGTCGTCGTGCGAAGACTCGATGGCGGCGGCCATGATGCGGTTGAGGCCGATGCCGTAGCAGCCCATGATGACCGGCTTGCTCTTGCCGTTTTCGTCGAGGAAATGGGCCTTCATGGCGTCGGAGTACTTGCTTCCGAGCTTGAAGACGTGGCCGACCTCGATGCACTTTTCGAAGATCAGCGGCGCGCCGCTCGCAGCCTTGTCGCCTGGGACGGCGTAGCGGATGTCGGCCGTCTCGGCGATGTTGAAGTCGCGCCCCACGTTCACGCCGGTGAGGTGGTAGTCGGTCTTGTTCGCGCCGGTGACGGCGTTCCGCATGACCGAGACGGCCTGGTCGGCGACGACGCGCACGTCCTTCAGGCCGACGGGGCCGGCAAAGCCGACCGCGGCGCCGGTGACCTTTTCGATTACTGCGGGCGTCGCCAGGGCGAGGGCGTTGGCCCCCAGATGCCGGCGCAGCCGGGGCTCGTTGATCTCGTGGTCGCCGCGCACCAGGGCCACCACGACCGCGCCGTCGGCCTCGTAGATCAGTGTCTTGATCATGTCGGCCGGGGCGCATTTAAGGAAACCAGACACGTCGTCGATGGTGCTCAGGCCGGGGGTGTGGACCTCCTTGAGGTCCTGGGCCGGGGCGTCGGCCGGCGCGGGCAGCGGGGCGAACTCCGCCCGCTCGACGTTGGCGGCGTAGGTGCCGTCCTCGGTCCGCACGAGGTAGTCCTCGCCGGCGTCGGTGACGACCATGAACTCGTGGGAGGCGTCGCCGCCGATGGGGCCCGATTCGGCCTCCACCGCGACGTAGGGCAGGCCGCAGCGTTCGTAGATGCGGCAGTAGGCCTGATACATCCGCCGGTAGCTTTCATCCAGTGACGCTTTATCCGGATTGAAGGAGTAGGCGTCTTTCATGAGGAACTCGCGGGTGCGGAGCACGCCGCTCTTGGGGCGTTCCTCGTCGCGGAACTTGGTCTGGATCTGATAGAGCGTGATGGGCAGTTGCTTGTAGCTGTTGACGTAGGCGCGGACGATGTCGGTGACCACTTCTTCATGGGTCGGGCCGAGCACCGTGTTGCGCCGGAAGGGCTTGTCCGCCAGGCGGACCATGGTGTCGCCCATGGCCTCGTCGCGCTTGGTCTCTTTCCAGAGGTCGAGCGGCTGCATGGCCGGCATGTGCAGCTCGACGCCCCCGGCGCGGTCCATCTCCTCGCGGACGATGGCCTCGATCTTCTGGAGGGTGCGATAACCGAGGGGGAGATACGCGTACGCGCCAGCGGCAATTTGCCGCATGAGGCCGGCACGGATCATGAGGCGATGCGACGGCACGACAGCGTCGGCCGGCGTCTCTTTCGCGGTCGGGATGAGATAGCGGGTCCATTTCATAGCGAGACATGCATACCGTTTGCAGCGTCGCTTTGCAAGCCGAAGGGGACGGGTTGGGTCTTGGGCGGGACGATTCGCTTATGGGTGCCTGGTCGGTCCGCCACCCCCTGCCGTCCTCCTTGGTCCAGGTCCGCCCGGTCTTATCGGTCGTGATTGAAAGCCGTGCTTCACGGCATGGGTCGTGCGTGTGTAAACCGATTAAGGCTGCACCGTGGGCGTTTCCCACCTTGACCGCCCACTTGGCCGATGCATACTTGACCGGCGTCAATTGGCGGACGCCATCGGTATGCCGGCCGTGCCCCCCGCAGTCGGCGACGCGCATCGGGCAAACACGCAGGAGGGAGGCGCAACGATTGCGTCCTGCGTCCGCAAACATGGAGGATCCGCAACATGAAGAAGACCGCCCTGCTTTTGGCAGTTACCGTCTCGACGGCGCTGGTCGGCTGCAACACCGACCTGTGGCGCTGGATTCACGGCGACGACGGTGAGAACGAAGTCGCCCGGCTCCAGAAATTCGCCTCCCCCGACGAACTGAAGAGTTACCTCGTCGGCCAGAACGCCCAGCCCGACCCACCAGGCCGCGGCAGCGAGTGGCTCGTCGATGACGGCGTCGATACCGATTTCAACGCCGGCGGCGAAGGCGCTCCGCCGGCCGATCCCTCTGCCGACGGTGGCAACCAGGGCGGCGACACGCCCGACCACTCCTCGACCACTGAGCAGGAGGCCGGGGTGCAGGAGGCGGACGTCATCAAGAACGACGGGCAGTACCTCTACGTGCTCAGCCGCAATTCGCTGCGCATCGTACAAGCCACGCCGGCCGCCGGCATGGTCGAGGTGGGTTCGGTCGAGCTCGACGGCTACGGGCAGCAGATGTACCTGGTTGACGACAAGGTGGTCACCATCACGACGCCCGAGCACCCGGTGTATCTGCTGGGCGGCGCGGAGCCGGACGCGCTGGTGGCCGACGCCTACATCCCCTACCGGGCGCAGACGGAGATCGCGGTCATCGACGTGGCCGACCGGACCAACCCGACGGTGATCGGTCGGGCGCGGCTCGACGGGTCGATCAACACCAGCCGCATGATCGGCGAGCGCCTCCAGATCGTGGCGGTCAACTATCCCGACGTGTTCGTCATGCCGCTGCTGGACGAGGGCGTCGCCGCGACCGCGCGGAGCTTCGCCGACGTGGATCTCGACAGCATTCTGCCGGACATCGTGATTGAAGAAAACGGTACGGAGACGTACCGCGGGAACCTGGTCGAATTCGACGACCACTACCGTCCGGAGGATCCCGACGGACTGGGGCTGACGTCCATCGTGAGCATGGACATCAACGCGCTGGGCGGGTACGACGCCCAGACCATCGTCGCGTATCCGGCGAACGTGTACGCCTCGACGCAGGCGTTGTACGTCACGGACACGGCCTATCGCTTTAACGGCGAGGAGCGTGAAACCACCGACATCTACAAGTTCAACTTCACCGAATCCGGCGTCGACCAGGCGGCCGCAGGCACCATCCCCGGCCGGGTGCTCAACCAATACTCCATGAGCGAGCACAACGGCTTCTTGCGGGTGGCGGCGACCAAGGCCGCGACGTGGGGTCCGCTGGGGCAGACGTCGGAATCCACCAACCACGTGTTCGTGCTCGAGCAGGTGGACGGGGAGCTGACTCTCGCCGGCCGGGTGGACGATCTCGCACCCGGCGAGCAGATCTTCTCCGCCCGCTTCCTCGGCGAAAAGGGCTACGTGGTCACCTTCGAGCAGGTTGATCCGCTGTTCACCATCGATCTGTCCGACCCGCGCAATCCGCAGGTGGTCGGGGAGTTGAAGGTGCCGGGGTTCAGCACGTTCATCACGCCCATGGGTGAGAACCATCTGCTCACCGTCGGGCAGCACACCGACGAGGACTTCGGCTGGACCACGGGGATCCGGCTGAGCATTTTTGATGTTTCTGACTTTGCCAATCCCACGCTGGCCCACGTGGAGGTTATCGGGGAGGATCGCGGGGCGTGGTCGGAGGCGGTGTACGATCCCAAGGCGTTCACGTATTTTGCGGCCGGCGATCTGGTGGCGCTGCCCATCGAGCTGTACGGAAACTGGGGTCCGGAAATCGACCCAATGGTGGACGAGGACCCGGGCGATGGCGCGGGTGACGACGACGCCCCACCGCGCGACGTGGACACGAACGGCGACGTAAACACGAACGGCGACGTGGACACCAACGGCGTGGCGCCGGATCCGATCGATATCGATCTGCCCGGTTCCGACCCGGTTGAACACTTCAACGGCCTGTACGTGTACCGCGTCACGGCTGAGAACGGTTTCGAGTTCCTCGGCGGAATGAACGCGATTTCGGACGATGACAACGGATACTGGTACTACTATCCGCGGTTCATCCGGGGGGCGTTCATCGGCGAATCCGTCTACTGCGTGACCAGCGAGGGGGTGCACGTCGCCAACGTGGCAGACGTCGCGAACATCCTGGCCGACGTTGAATTCCCGCAGCCCGATCCGGGCGATGATCCGGGCAGTGGCGGCGGCGACGACGCTCCGCCGCCGGCCGACGTTCAGGGCGGCGCGTCCGGGAGTTCGGATGGCGCACCGGGCGAGCCGGTCGAACCGGCCCAGCCGGCCGAAGCGTCGGCGTCTCGCTGATCGGTTCCATCTGCTGAGCGCATCCAGGCCCCGTCGCCCGCCTTCCGCGGACGACGGGGCCTTTCTTTTGCGCGCTGCCCGGGACGCGGCAGTTTTTTTCTTGGACGCCGACGCCGCCCGCCGCTAGAAGACTGCAAACATTGTGACACCAGCAGAGACGGATCGCTGCCGGGTGCGGCGGTGCGATCGTTTCCTTGCGGAGAACCAGCATGCGCATGCGTCGAGTTTTGCTTCTGATCGTACCGATAGTCCTGTTGATCGCACCGGCCGTCCGGGGTCAGATGAGCGACTACGAGCACCTCACCCTCTCCCGGTTTGGCGAGGCCAAGACGGAGGTGTTCTACGAGACTGATTCGACCTTCCAGCAGGACGTGGGCGGACAGGACAGCGAGTTTCAGATGTCCACGTATGACTTTCGCCTGCGCGTGCCGGTCTACCAGGACGAGCGCCGGCTGCTTTCGCTCAAGCCGATGGTGCGCTTCCGCGATATTGAAACCGACGCCCGCCTGCCCGATACGGGGGAGATTTTCCCCAACGGCTTGTGGGACGTGGGGGTGACGGCGACCTACAAGCAGAAGCTCGACAACGGCTGGACGGCCGGGGGCTGGCTGGCGATCTCCTCGCCGAGCGACCGACCTTTTCATTCGCTCGACAACGTCAAGGTGCTGGCCAACTTCGTGCTGCTGACGCCGGCGGCCGATGAGCGCGATCAGTGGGTGTTTTTGCTGAATTACTCGAACGTGCGGGATTTTGCGCGGCACGTTCCGCTGCCCGGCGTGGGGTATCAGTTCGACCGGGGCGATACGCTCTCCGGCCTGGTGGGTCTGCCGATTCTCTTTCTGCGCTACACCCCCGACGAGCGCTGGACGCTCCAGGGGCGCTACCTGATTCCGCGGAACGTGGATGCCCGGGTCGGCTATCGGTTGTTCGACGACGTGGAGCTCTACGGCCGGTATACCTGGGGCGGGGATCCCTTCCTCCGCCACGATCGGCGCGATGACGACGACATGCTGGTGTACTACGAGATGCGCGCGGCTCTTGGCGTCGCGTGGGAAATCCACGACCGCGTCACCCTCGACGCCTCCGCCGGGTGGGCCTTCGACCGCTTCTGGTACGAGGGGGAGGATTACGACGATCGCGGGCGCAACCGCATCAACCTGAGCGACGGTCCTGTGGCCCAGGTGAACCTGCGGATCGAGATTTGAGCGCGGAGGCGTCCAGCGGCTGATGCGCAGCGCCGGCCGGTCGTCACGCCAGCCCGGTCAGCGTTTTGATGATGTCGACGGTGCCCGCGGTGTGCTCGTGGCGACTGACCATTCCGCCGGCGCGGCGGACGGCGGCTTTGATCGCGTCGTCGGCGTCGGCCGGGCAGCCCACGCAACCGGCCGCCCGCCCGTCGAGCATGTCCAGGTCGTTGAGGTGGTCCCCGATCGCCAGTACCTGCTCGCGGGGAATGCCCAGGTGGCGGGCGGCTTCGGTGAGCACCACGCCCTTGCCCGCCTCGCGGTGGGTCACGATGATCCAGGTCATGTTCCGCAGCAACTGGGCGTCAGGCACCGAGGCGAGCAGTTCGGTCAACTCGCCCTCGAAGGCCGGAACATCGTCGATGCTGCTGAGGTTCCAGCCGAGAATGAGGTCCATGTCCTGCTCGTAGTTGAACCGGTAGCGGTCGCGCAGGCGCGGCAGGTGCGGCTCGAGTGCGCCGGTCACCTGGGGATAGAGCGATTCCAGACGACGGAGCATCTGGGTGTTGAACGGTTCGTGCGGGCCGCGCCGCGGCGAGAGCCAGTGGATGAACCGCTCGCCGGAGAGGATCGCCACCGGCATGTTCTCGAGCCGGCGACAGGCCTGGGCGACGCCGATCTGGTTCTGGTAGCTGCGGCCGGAGTTCACCAGCCAGCGCACGCCGCGCTCGCCCAGGGTGTTGAGGACGTCGACGACGCCGTCGGAGAGCCAGGCATGCTTGTCGTCGCGGTCCAGCGCGGTGCCGTCGAGGTCGAGACAGATGAGTTGGATGTTGGTTGGAGACATAAAAAAGCGAGGGATTAAGGGATTAAGGGATTGAGGGATTGAGGTAAGCCGCGGAAGGCCGTTTCTGCCACAAAAGCGGGCGCTCGCTGCGGGCGGTCTGCGTTCGGTTCCGTTTGTCTCGACCGCTCACAATGGTTGCTCACGGTTTGATGCCCAGGTCGGCGGAGGTGATCAGGGCGTCGAATTCGAAGCCGGCGCCCTCGATGTTCTCGCGGGCGCCCTCCTGACGATCGATCACGGCCACGATCCGCTCGACCTGGCAGCCGTGCTCGATGAGCATGCGGGCGGCTTCGAGCACCTGCCCACCGGTGGTGGCGATGTCTTCGACCACGAGGACGCGGTCGCCGGAAACCAGTTCGCCTTCGAATGGCTTGTCCGTGCCGTAGCCCTTTTTGGCGTTGCGGACGATGACGAAGGGCAGCTTGGCGGCCATTGATGCGGCTGCGGCCAGGGACACGCCGCCCAATTCCGCCCCCGCGATGCGCGTCGTCCGCGGTGTGACGAAGCGGGCGAAGGCCTTGCCGAGGTACGCGAGAATGTCGGGCTGGGTCTCGAAGCGGTACTTGTCGAGGTAGTAATTGCTGGTCCGCCCGGAACGGAGCTTGAACGTGCCGGTCAGGTACGCCGTCTCCTTCACGCGGGCGATGAACTCATCGCGGGTCATGGCTAAGCTCGCGCTGGCAGATGATCGTTCACTTCCGCGCCGGCCGATCAAAGGCGGATGAGCCCGGCGCCCCGTACGACGCAGCGCGTTATAGCAGGGCGGCGCGTTTCCCGCCACCCAGCCTTCCCGCCACTCAGCGATCGCAGCGCCACGGGCTACACGTTCAGCTCGGAGTTTTTTTGCAGCGTCGCGCGGTAGCGCCGGCGGATGGGCGTGACGAAAGCGATGAGGAATTCGTCGACCTGCTCGGCCGATCGCCCGACAAAGGCGCGGGGATCGAGGACGGTTTTGAAATCGACGTTGGCGAAGGCCTCGTCGGCTTTCAGGCGGTCGATCAGGTCGTTGGGCTTGCCGCGCAGCTTGATGTCGGCGGCGGCCTGGTGACTGTGCCGGCGGATGCGTTCGTGGGCGTCCTGGCGATCCCAGCCGGCTTTGGCGGCGGCCATCATGATGTTCTCGGTGGCGATGAAGGGGAGTTCGGCCGTCACGCGTGCGGCGATCACCTGGGGATAGACCACCAGTCCGCCGGCGACGTTGTGGATGAGGCGGAGCATGCCGTCGGTGGCCAGGAAGGCTTCGGGGACGCTGAGGCGTTTGTTGGCGGAATCGTCGAGGGTCCGCTCGAACCACTGCTCGGCGGCGGTCATCTGCGGGCTGGTGGCGATGGAGAGCACAAAGCGGGCGAGGCCCGTCGCCCGCTCCATGCGCATGGGGTTGCGCTTGTAGGCCATGGCCGACGAGCCGACCTGCTTGGATTCGAAGGGCTCCTCGATCTCCTTGAGGTTGCTCAGCAGCCGCAGGTCGTTGGCGATCTTGTGCACGCTCTGGGCCACGCCGGCTAGAGCCGAGACGCACTGGGCGTCCACTTTCCGCGAGTAGGTCTGGCCGGTGACCGGCTCCACCTGCTTGAAACCGAAGGCCTGGGCGACGAGCTTCTCCAGCCGTTTGACCTTGGCATGGCTGGCGTCGAAGAGCGCCAGGAAGCTCGCCTGCGTGCCCGTCGCGCCCTTTACCCCGCGGAATCGCAGGCGTTCGATCCGCGTCTCCACCTCCTCCAGATCGCGCACCAGGTCGTAGCACCACAGTGCCGCCCGCTTGCCCACCGTGGTGAGCTGGGCGGGCTGGTAGTGGGTGAAGCCCAGCGTGGGCAGTGCCCGGCGTTTCTTCGCGAACTGGCCCAGCCGATCGATGCACGCCGCGAGCCACTCGGCGATGCGTTGCAGCGCCTCGCGCATGATGATGAGGTCGGCGTTGTCGACGACGTAGCAGCTCGTGGCCCCGAGGTGGAGGATGCCGCGGGACTTGGGGGCGACGTCGCCGAATGCGTGGAGGTGGGCCATGACGTCGTGGCGGAACTCGGCCTCGAAAGCTGCCGCCTGGTCGAAATCGATTTTGGTGACCGCCCGTTCGAGGGCCCGAATCTGGGCGTCGGAGATGTCCAGGCCGCAGGTCTGCTGGGCCCGGGCGAGTTCGATCCAGAGCCGCCGCCAGGTTTCAATCCGGCGGCGGGTGCCGAACAGGCGGCTCATGGCCTCCGAGGCGTTCCGGGCGACCAGGGGCGAGGTGTAGAGCGTATGCGGGCTATCCATGGCCGATTGCGGTCCCCTCAGTGCCGGCCGTCAGCGCCGTCTCGACGCGACACGCCGCGGCGGATAGGATTCGTGGTCTTACGCGGCCGGCAGCATAGCCCGCCGCGTTGAATGCGTAAAGTCGGCCGGTCAGGGACCTTAGCTCGCGATTGACGGCGCCTGCGCCTCAACCGGTGAGCGTGGCGACACCGATAAGTCCGGTAGGTCTGCAACCCGGTCGGCCAACCGTTACCCCGCACGAGGTGCTCAACACATGCGTAACGCCTTCGCGATCTGCGTCCTGCTTTTGACCCTGCCCATCGTCTCCTGCACCCAACCGACCTTGCTCGACGCCGACGCCGGCGAAGACATGACGGTCGCCCCGGAGGAAGCCATCACGCTGAGCGCGACGGCCAGCGGCGGGCAGACGCCTTACATCTACCGCTGGAACGTCGAGGTCCTGCCCGAAGACGGCGAACTGGATCTCGACGGCGGGGAGATGGGCGCGACCATCGACGTCGGTCCGCTGAATACCGCCGGCCGGTATGTCTTTCGCGTGCGGGTGACCGACGCCGTGGGCGCAACCGACGCGTCCTTCGTGACGGTGCAGGTGGGCGGCGATCTGGCAGTGTCGGCCACCGCGCGGGACCGGCTGCGGACGGTCGGCGAATCCACGCCCGTGGACCTGGTGGTCGACGCCGACTCGACCGGCCTGTCCAACCGGCAGATTACCTGGGAGGTGATCAGCGGCGACGCGACCATCAGCGACCCGAGCAGCCCCAATCCGGACGTGACGATCAACAGCGAAGACACGGTGCGTCTGCGGGTGACGCTGACGGCCGACGACAACGGCGAACAGAAGACGGGCATCGCGGCCGTCGCCATTGTGGGCGTGCGGGACGCGACTCCGCAGGTGGTCATCACCAACAGCGGAGCGGTGAATGGCGACGTGGTGCTCGAGTTGTACGCCGACGACGCACCCGCCACCGTGGCCAACTTCCTCCGCTACGTCGACTCCGGGTTTTATGATGGCCTGCTCTGGCATCGGGTGGACCGTGACTTCGTGATCCAAACAGGGGCGTATGAGCGCGTCGACGGCGAATTGGTCCGGCGAAGCGGCGTCCGCCCAGCGATTGACAGCGAGGCCGACAACGGGCGGAGCAACGTGGAATACGCCGTCGGCATGAGCCTGGAGGGCGACGACGCCGACTCCGCGCGCACGCAATTTTACGTCAACGTGGCGGATAACCCCGGTCTGGACGACGGCGACCCGCCGTACACGGTTTTCGGGCGCGTGGTGGACGGCGAGGCGTTCGTGGACGCGATTGCGGCCGTCGAAGTGCACGCCGCCGACAACGGCCTCGACGAGGTCCCGGTGGACGACATCATCATGCAGTCGATCCGGCGGATCGAGACGGAAGTGCCCACGGACAGCGACACCAACGGACCGGTCATCGACATCGAGGTGTCGGTCGAGCCTGACGACGATCTTCTGGTGATCGGGGAGTCGACCCGCGTGCGGACCACGGTGGTGGATCCGCCTGAGGGGCTGCGCTACTCCTGGGAGGCGCTTACCGGCGAGGTGAGCTTCTCGAGTTCGATTGCCGCCAGTCCGGTGGTGACGGCGGAGTCGGCCGAGACCATTCACCTGCGCGTCACCGTCCGGGGCGACGGCGTCCGGACGGCGACCGCCGACACCTACATCGTGGGCGTCGCGAGCGCCACGCCCCGGGTGATCATCGAGAACGACGGCGGCGTTGATGGGGAGATCGTCCTCGAGTTGCTCACCGAGGCCGCCCCGAGCACGTGCGCCAACTTCCTCCGCTACGTCGACGACCGTTTCTACGACGGCATCGTCTGGCACCGCGTCGTCTCCGACTTCGTCATCCAGGCCGGGGCCTTTGAACGCGTCGGCGACACCCTGGTGCAGCGCGAGGGCGTGCGCGCGCCGGTGGAGAGCGAGGCGGGCAACGGGCAGAGCAATCTGCGCTCTTACGTCTCTATGGCGCTACGCGGCACCGACGCCGACTCCGGCACCAACCAGTTCTTCATCAACATCGACGACAACGCCGAACTGGACGACGGATCGCCGCCGTTCACCGTGTTCGCCCAGGTCGTCGAGGGGATGGATGTGGCTGACGAAATCGCCCAGGCGCCCAACGGCAACGATTCCGGCCTGGAAAATGTACCCGCCACGGACATCGTCATGACCCGCGTACGCCGGGCCAGCGAAACCACCGGCGGCGACATCGCGACCATCACCGCCGCCGGGACCAATGACCTCACCGGGCGCATGTACCACGCGGCAAGCGCCATAGCCAACCGCGATAATCCGCTGATCATGGTCAGTGGCGGGCTTGCGGTCGGCGGTGACGGTACGCTGCTTTCTCTGGCCGACGTCAGTTTCTACGATGCGAACAGCAACGCCTTCGTCGATGCTTACACCAGTGATGACGGGGCCCTCATCACGACACCGACGCTCAACGTGGCGCGCAGCGGTCACACGCAGACGCAATTGCAAAACGGGCGGGTGGTCGTCATCGGCGGCCGCACGGGGGCCGCCGGCACGGACCCGGGCACTCCCACGAACGTCGTCGAACTATTCGACCCCGACACCGGCGTCTTCACGATCGTTGAGCCGATGCCGCAGGCCCGGGCCGAGCACACCGCGACGCGCATGCCGGTCGTGCGCATCGTCGTCGCCGGCGGCGAGACATTCGAAGCGTACGACCCCAACGGCAATGGTTGGTTTGGGCCGCACGATATGATCCATGAGCGCTCGGGCCACGCCGCCGTGCGCGTCAACAACGTCACCAACGTGCCCAACTCGCCGACCACGATTCCCGATCACCGCGCCCTGGTTATCGCGGGCGAGGGGACTGGACCAACGACGATGGAATTCCTTAAGCCGGACGACGGAACCGCGGAGCTGCTGTCCAGTCGGCTGCCGCTCGAACTGCGCGACCTGGCCGCGGTCAACTTCAACGAAGAGGACAACCTCATCCTGATCGCTGGCGGGCGCGACCTCGCCACCGGAAACACCGTCGACGACGCCTTCATCCTCGATGCGGAGAACGACGTGCTGCGCGCCGTCGACCCGCTGCCCGACCGGGCGGCCGGCATCGCCAGGCACCAGATGATCCTGCTGGACGACCGGTACGTCGTGGTGGTGGGCGGCGAGGAGGAGCAGGACGAGGTCGTGACCCCGCTCGATTACTACGCCGTGTTTGACACGGAGACGGAGACCTGGCTGGAAAGCGGGCTGACCCGCTTCGCCCGGCGCAACTTCGCCGCAGCCGACATCAATACCAATTCGGTTCTCATCGTCGGTGGCGGTGAGATCACCGATCCGCTGTCGCCGCCGCGCGGCGACGCGGAAGTGATGACACTCGATCTGCCTTAAGACTAGCTCAGGACGCGTCGCCGACGGCCGACGCTTGCCATCCTGCCTGCGGCGCGTTAAGCAGAGACCCACAAGGACCACGAATCGCAGGGCGGCGGTACGCCGCCGCCCGCATCATTGAACGAGGTAGCCGCACCATGCAAGAAGACGTCGGAACCCATCTCGAGGATCTTTCGGCCCGGATCATCGCCATCCGGGACTCTCTTTGACTTGCCGGCCCGCCAAACCGAACTGGCCGGACTGAACGAACGTATGTCCGCGCCCGGCTTCTGGGACAACCCGGAGGCCGCCCAGCAGACCGTCCAGCAACTCAAGAAGGTCAAAGCCGTCGTAGAACCCGTCACCGGGCTGCTCGACCGCCTCGATGACGCCAATACCCTGGTCGAAATGCTCGAAGAGGAAGGCGACGAGGCCACCCGGGCGGAACTGGTCGCCGAGGTCGACCGGCTGGCCGACGAGGTCGATCGCGTCGAGCGCATCACCCTGCTCGCCCGCGAGCACGACGCGAAGAACTGCTTCTTCGGCATCCAGGCCGGCACCGGCGGCGCCGACGCCCAGGACTGGGCCGAAATGATGATGCGCATGTATTTGCGCTTCTTCGAACGCAACGGCTTCGACGTCGAGCAACTCGCCCTCAAGGAGGGCGAGGAGGCCGGCATCCAGTCGGCCAACTTCTACGTCAAGGGCCCCTTCGCCTACGGACTGCTGAGCTGCGAGATGGGGGTCCACCGCATGGAGCGCATCTCCCCCTTCAACGCCCAGGGCAAGCGCCAGACCAGCTTCGCCTCGGTGGACGTCCAGCCCGAAATCGAGGACATCGCGATCGACATCGATTGGGAAAAGGATATCCGCGAGGACACCTACCGAGCCAGCGGGGCGGGCGGGCAACACGTGAACAAGACCTCCTCGGCCGTGCGGCTGACCTACGCGCCGCTCAACGTGGTGGTGCAGTGCCAGAACGAGCGCAGCCAGCACAAGAACCGGGCCCAGGCCCAGAAGATGCTCGTGGCCAAGCTCTACCACATCGAGGAGGCCAAGCGCGACGCCGAACTGGCCAAGGCCTACGGCGAGAAGGGCCAGATCGGCTGGGGCTACCGCATCCGCACCTACACGCTCCAGCCCTACCGGCAGGTCAAGGACGAGCGCACCGGTTATAAGGAGAGCGACGTGGATGCGGTGTTGGACGGCGACCTGGGGGGATTTATCGATGCGATGTTGCGCAAGCGGGCGGGGCAGAGGAAGTGAGGAGCTGTTAGCTGTTAGCTCTTAGCTATCAGCGAACAGCTAACAGCTATCAGCTATCAGCTATCAGAATATAATCGCGAGCTCCGATTGCGACTGCTGCGCGCGGCGCCCTGGTGAATCGGGCGGCCTTGGCGCAGAGTGCCAAAGCGGCGCATCTCGCCTCTCGCGAGATGCGCCGCTTTGCATTGCGCGACATCGTTTACTGCGTTCTCATCTTCGCACTTGCCTTGCTCCGCTTACGGACCGGTGAATGAACGCTGGAACATGGCGAAGTCCTCGAGGTCCATGATTTCGTTGCCGTTTCCGTCGAAGACGTCGATGCAGTCGCCCGGGGGGTTGGGCTGATCGAGGCAGCTTACCAGCCAAACCAGGTCGTCCAAGTCGGCGTCGCCGTCCTGGTCGAAGTCGCCGAAGACGTCAGTCAGCACGGTGATGGGCACGGTCCGCTCGTCGGTCCGCCCACGCTGATCCTCGATGCGGAACACGGGATAGAAGGTCCCCAGCACCTGCGGCGTTCCGCTGATGAAGCCGTCGCTATCCATGGTCAAACCGAACGGCAGCTTGCTGAAATCCAGCAGCAGCGATGCGGCCCCGTCCAGGCTTGCGGCCCCATCGTGGCTGGCCAAAAAGTACCGGGCCCCGTCGGGATCGCCGGCGCCCAGGCCCACGGTGGGCGTCAGCCCGTGGTTGCCGGAACCATAGTCGAAGCGGATCCGGCCGTCCTCGTACAGGGTCGTGCTGAAGTTGACCGGGTTGCCGCCTGTTTTGGTGATCGCGTCCCAGCGGACCGTCAGTTCGCCGGGCGTCGCAGCGTCGATGTGGATGTCGCCGGCGGCATCGACGATCAGGCTGTCCCACAGGGGCGCGATACGCGCGTTGTAGCGCAGCACCGCGAGCGAGTTGTTCCACGTCGAGCCGAGAACCGGGCCGAAGTTGATCCACCCGTCCGCAGCGATTTTCGCCTCCGTGTGCATTTGCCCGTAGAAGGGGAACGCAAAGGGCAGGGTGTAATCGAAGACCAGGTCGTCGCCCTGCCAGCCCTGGGCGACACCGGTGGTGTTGAACGCCTGCGGGCCCAGCGCATCCTCGGTGAACACGATCGGCATGCTCCAGATCAGCGGCAGATCGCCGCCGATCGTCTGCACCGGCTCGGGCCCGTAGGACTCGTGCAGCCGAGCGGCCGGCAGCGTTGAGGAGGTGATCGTCGGCTCGCCGGTCCCCTGGATGATCCGGATGTTGTCCAGAGCCACGCCGTCGAGGTCGATCGAGTTGTTGTCGTACTGCTGGAAGCGGAGGCGGAAGGTCTTGTTGTAGGCGATTCCCGCGTCGGCCGCGACCTCATCCAGGTCGATGAGCACGGTCTGGTACGTCGCCGCCCGGCTCGGGTCGGCGAACCCGGCCAGTCGATGCCAGGTCTCGCCGTCGGCGCTGATGGCGACGCCGTCGCCCTCGACCGAGCCCGTCCACGTGTCGGGTAGTGCGTGCGTCTCCTCGCCGAAGTCCTTCCAGTCGTAGTACAGCAGCACCCCGGACGCCCCGTCGAGGTCGATGGTCAGGGTGGCCTCGTTGAAGCTGTACGAGCTCGACCCGGAGTCCATGGTCAGATGGTAGTCGCCGATCGGCCCGTGATCGCCGGTCACGCGGATGCGCCCGGCGTTGGTCGTGGTGGTAAACCAGTGGACGTCGAGGGGAGCGCCGGTCTCGAAGTCCAGTTCATAGGGAAACGGCGCGGGATCGAGCACGTGCACGGTCACGGGGGCCTCGTTGGACGCCAGGGCGCCGTCATCGGCCCGATACGTGAATACGTCAAAGCCGGCGAAACCGGGATCGGGCGTATAGGTCACCACGTCGCCCCCGGCCGTCAGCACGTACGGCGTGGACGCGATCACCCCCCCGCCGGGGTCCGCGAGCGTCCCGTTGGGTGGCAGGGCCGTGATGATGTGGCTGAGCGTGGGCCCGTCCACGTCGGAGGCCGCCAGCGGGATGTCGATCGGCGTGACCAGGGCCGTGGCCGCGCTGACCGGCTGGGCCAGCGGCGGCTGATTGGCCTCCGGGGTTCCGATGGCGCTGATCTGCACGTCGTCGATGTTCCACCCGCTGAAGGTCGATCCCCCGTCGGTCGGCCCCATGGTCCAGCGCACCTGGACGAAAGGCTGGTCGTCGGCGATCGCCGCGATATTGTGGCTTTGCAGGCTCCATGCAGTTTCCTGAAGGTCGCCGCCCTGGTGGCTCCATACGGTCACCCAGTTGACGCCGTCATGGGTCGCTTCGATGCTCGCGTTGTCGAAGCTGCCCGCCTCCACGCCCAGCCAGCGGGCGAAATCCAGCGTCACCCGGCTCAGGCCGGTGCAGTTGAATGGCAGCGTGGTCAGCCGCTGGGGCGACAGGTCATCCGGGTAGGCCCCGGCCAGGTTGTAGCCGTACACGTTCAATCCGGTGTAGCCGGAGGTCGGGTCGCCGCCCGCACCCAGGGGAATGCCAAATGCCCAATCGCCCTCGGTCAACCAGTCCGGATCGCTGCTCAGGGGGTGGTCGTACGCCACCATCGGCGTGCCGATCGACAGGGTCACGGCCGCCTCATTCGAAACGAGGAACACGTCCGCCGCCTGATAGCTGAAGGCGTCCGGCCCTGCGTAGTTGAAGTCCGGCGCATAGTCCACCAGGTTTCCGGTCACCAGTTCGTAGGGCACGGTGGTGATGGGGCCGGCGTTGGGATCGGTGAGCGTACCATGGGCGGGTAGCGCCGTAATGAGATAGCGCAGGGAGGTGCCGGGATTCGGATCGGCCCCCACCAGGGCGATGCTCACCGGCGTGTTCTCCGTCGTCTCCACGTACACATCCTCCGCCGTCGGCGGCAGGTCGACATCGCCGGCGACGGTCACGCGCACGTCGTCGATGAACCAGCCGTCGCGCTGGAGCAGCGCGTCCGACTGCATGCGGAAGCGGACCTTGATGGCCTGGCCGGCGAAGGGCGACAGATCGTACGCCCGCGAGGTCCAGTCATAGTCGCCGCCGGTATCCGCATCCACGTAGCCGATGAAGTTGTCGGCCGCGTCGACGACCTCCACCGTGCACGTGTCGTAGAAGGTCTCCAGCAGGCACCAATCGTGGTATTCCAGGATGACGGGCACATCCACGCCCACCAGGTTGATCAGCGGGGTTTGCAACCAGGCGTCCGCCTCCGGGTCGTAGGTGGAAAACAGGTCGGTGCCCCAGCAGTTGTTGCCGCCGATCGCGCGCACGCCGCGCAGCCCGGCGAGCGGTCCGCTGCCGCCCACGGCCTGGCTGAAGGAGGAGAGGAAGGAGGTGGGCGTGCCTCGGGCCCACTCGTTGCCCACGCCGCCCGTCGTCCAGCCGGGATCGGGCCCTTCGCTGTCGTCTTCGAAGAGGACGATTCCGTCGCGAATGATGTGCGTCCGCGCCCCGAAACCGTAGAGATTCACGCTGCTCCGCGGATACACCCCGTAGAAGAAGCCGCCGCTCGCCGCGCCGGCGTCGGTGTAGCCGGAGTTGGGCCCGTTGTAGATCACGGTCACGCCGGGGGCGACCTCCTGGCCCACGCTGTAGCTGACACCGTCCGTGGGCGTCCAGGCGAAGGGCAGGCTCGACCGCACGAGCAGGCTGCCGGCGTAATTCACCGTCGGCGCCGCCCAGGCCAAGGCGACACCGGCCCCCGCGCCCGAGGCGCTGAACGTCTTGATCGGCGCCGGCCAGCGCATCCCCGCGAGCGCGGCCGCCACCGCCGCCCCCATGTCCGCCCGCCCGTAGCCGAACCGGTGGCTGTGGCTGGTGATGCCGTCGAACCGGCCGTAGGGCTCGTCGACGCGGACGGCGGTATGCTGCAAGATCGCGAGCATCTCGGCCGCGGTCATCGTCTCGTCCTGGGAGAGAACGAGCGCCGCCGCACCGGCCGCGATGGGCGTCGCCGCACTCGTGCCGCCGAACGCGTCGGTGTAGTCCTGGTCGGGCAGGCCGTTGTACCCGCTGGCCCCGGTGTTATCCACGGTGGTGATGTCGAGCCAGGGGAAGCGCACGCCGTCATCGCCCCGGTCGTTCGTTGGGGTGACGATGCCCACCTCCGGGCCGACGTCGCTGAACTCGGTGTGCACCGCGTGGCTGTTGGTCCCGCCGACACAGGTGGTGGTGGGCAGTTGGCCCAGGGATTGCACCCCGTTCACGGTGTGGTCGTTGTTGGCGGAGGCGAACAGGATGAGGCATCCCTTGCCGTTGCGTCCGTTCTGGGCGACGGTGTTGATCGCCGCGACCACGTCGGACGGCAGCAGCGTGCCATCGGCGTATCCCCAACTGTTGCTCAGGATCGCCGCGCCGTCGCTGTGGTCGCCGTCGTCGTTCGGGTCCATGCAGAAGAGGAAGGCGTTGGCCGTGTCGGCGTTCGTGCCGCCGAAGAATTTGACGCCGATCAGCCCGCATTCCGGGGCCACGCCGCGGACGCCGATCGAATTCCCCTTGGCCACCGCCAGCCCGGCGCACGCCGTGCCGTGGCGCTGGCCGCCGTCGGGGCTGGGGTCGTCGTCGTAGGGCTCGTCGTCGACGTCGATGCCGTCCCGCCAGTTGGGAAAAAGGTCTGGATGGAGCTTCTCCACGCACTCGTCGATGATGGCTACGTGCACGGTCGGCGAGCCCTGCGCGTTCGGCCCGTTGGCGGTGTCCCAGGCCGCCTCCACGTTGATGTCGCTATTCGGGTCCGCGCCTTTGAGCACGTCGCCGTCGAGGTGCCACTGGTGCGACAGGTAATAGGGATCCTCGATCACCGGCGGCGCATAGGTGATTTTGGGCAGGTAGAAGTCGGGCTCCGCGTACTCGGCCAGGTCGTTCCGCTCGTGCAGGTAGTTCGCGACCGCGACGGGATTGACGCGCGCCGTGTCCTGCACAATCAGCCGGTATCGCCGGTTGCCGCGTTCCAGAGGTTGCACCGCGCAGCCCAGAGCGTCAGCGAGGGTTTCGAGCGTTGCTTTCTCGACGTCGGCGCGTAAACGCACGACCACCGCGTCGCTGGGGTAGATGGGAATTTCGCTGCCGGCGCGGCGCAGCACCGGCAGTGCAAACAACAGTTCCCGTTTTTCCAGCAGGTCGGCGGGTTGCACGCCGCGGGCCACGTGCAGGCCTCGATGAATAAGCTGCTCTTCCAGCCGCACAGCGGCCTGGTCCAATTCTCTCGGCGTCGTCCGCTGCCCGAGAAACGCCGGCCGGCGCGTTGCATCGCCCCGGGCTGCCTGCGCTGCGTCGACGCGCACCAGAAAGGCATCGGGCACGACCTCGATCGGCCGCTTGCCTTGTGCGTCGTAGAAGTAGTTTGGCATCGCGGACAGGTCGGGCAGGTCGAGCGTCTGGCCTGTCCCGGTCTGAACGATCACCAGCAAAACCAACCCTGCAATCCACCAGCGCGTGGCAGCGCGCAGCAACATGGCCGTTCGCTTCGTTTCCATCCGGTTCACGTGTGTTTCTCCGCGATTAGAAAACAGGTATGGGCCTGCGCTGCGGTCAGCGCAGGCCAAGCCCTCTGGGCGCTTTGCGTCTCACCATTCTGCCCGGCCAGCATTGCCGCGGCGCGGCCTCGGGGAAGATGCCGCCGGCTCGCGCTCAGCGGAAGACCCGGCTCGCCGTTCGCCATCATCGTGAATCGAGTCAACGAATGCAACGCGAATGCGAGATGCCCGTGCGCAGGACAGTCGAATGCAGTAGAGGTTTACAGGATACTGAGGCAGGGAATCGATATACGGTGTTTGCCCTACATTCCTCCTGGTGCTCACTCAGGCTATGCTTCCCAAAACCCCAAAACAAGCCGCTCGCACGGAAATAAGGAGAGTACGGCTCGGTCGCCGGCTTCGTAGCCCCAGTCAATTTCCCGCAAAACCTGGGGTTACTGCTTGAATCGCGCGGCGCAATTGGAGTAAATGTGACGAAAGTTGGTCCGCACAAGCTGACGTCGGGCGGCGCTTGTGCACCCGCACGACCAACGTGCAGGCCGGGTCGATCCGGCTTCGGGAAAAGCTGGGCCGTCGTATTCGCATGCCGCACAGCCGTTCATTCGCAGCGCACCGTGCCGGCGCGCTGCGCGGTATGGTGATGGGCGCGTGGAGGGAATCGGGCGAAACGTCGAGGCAGCGCGATGGTCACCGTCGGGCGCGGTCTTTAACGACCGTCCCTGCATGCGCCTGCGCGCCTCAGCCAGCACTGGCTCAACTTGCGCTTTCACACCGCACGCCGGGTTCCTGCGTGCGATCTAACCTGACCGCTTTGTGAGGAGAGAAGAAAGATGAATCGGCGACTCACGACCCGCAGTGCATTGCGGCGACGAACCGGCGTTGTCCTGGCCGCCATGCTGTTCGGCTGGACGGCGACGGCCAGCGCCCTTCCCCCGGCGCCTCCGAACGACACCATTGCCACGGCCGAACCGATCGGCGCCGTGCCGGCCCTGATTTTCGGCACGACCGTTCTGGCGGCGAACGACATCAACGACTCCGGAGGCGTGCTGGCGGCGATCGACAGCTACATGGACGGCCCGGACGTGTTCTATTCCTTCACGCCCGGGGTTACCGCAACCTACCGCATCCAGCTTGCCCCCTGGCAGCGGGCTCCCCTGCGCTCCTCCGACCGCCAGTTCACCATTTACGCGATGGAGGATCTCGGCGGGGGCAGCTATAGCTTCATCGACGGCGTCCGCGCCTCGAGCTCGGCGCGCCCCGTGCACCTCGACGTCGCCCTGACGGCCGGCGTGCCTTACTTCATCGCCATCGACCACAACAACAGCACGTACGACGACTTCGACTTCACGCTCATCGTCGATGAACTGGTGCTCACCAATCCCGACGCCTGCGGAAGCGCCATCGCCCTGCCGTCGGCTTTGCCCATTGCCATCTTGAACAACATCGACGGCGCGGCCGACGACTTCGAATTCGTGCAGTCGGATGGTCGCTGCAACATGGCCAATACGCCGGTCGTCGGCGGGGTGGATCATGTCTATGAATTCACCCCCACCGCGGACGGCGACTACGCCATCGAGGTGATCGCCAGCGGCTTCAACGCCACCGTGTACGTCGATGATTCCTGCGGCCCGTTCTTCCCGGACAGTTGCCAGGGCGCCTCGGACAGCAGCAGCGCCGGCGGAGCCAAACACGAGCTCGTCGTGGTCAGCCTGCTGGCCAACATACCCTACTACATCTACATCGACGAGAACGGCACGAACAACGCCGGCGAGTACGCGGTGATCATCGACCATGCCGTGAACTATGAAATCACGGAAGTCGAGCCCAACGACACACCCGCGTCGGCCACGCCCGTCACCCCGCCCCTCAACGGCGGCCAACTTCTCGGCACCGCCGACGAAGACTACTGGTCGGTCACCGGTTTCACCGGCGACCGCGTCTACGCGTACGTCAACAACGGCGGCAGCAGCAACAGCACCCTCGACACCGAACTCCGCATGTACGCCGCCGATGGCAGCACGCTGATCGAGTACGACGACGACGACGCCGATGGCATCGACTCCCCCATCAACGACCTGCGCTACATCTACAGCACCAGTGCGTCGGTCATCGCCGGCGCCCGCATGACCAGCGACGGCGAGCACTACCTGCACGTGGTCGATGATGACAGCTCCGACACCGACACCATTCATCGTTACCGCTTCCACGTCGGCGTCGAACCGGCCGATCGCGATCCGCAGCCCGAGGTCGAACCCAACGACAACCTCGGCGCGGCCACCATCAGCGGCACGAACTTCTTCAGCGGCGTCATTGATACCACCAGTGACCGGGACTACTTCGCGTTCAGCGCCGAGGTCGGCGACCGCGTCTTCATCGCCTTCGACGGCGATCCGGAGCGGGACTCCACCGGCGCCGACAGCGCCAACTCCGATCCGCTCGCGTTCCACGGGAAGCTGGTGATCTACGATCCCGACCTAGACGTTTTGATCAGCGACGTGAGCGACTCGAACACCGCCCAGACCGGCGGCGGCGATTATCCGGCCCAGGGCTGCTTCTTCGTGGCCCGCACCGCCGGCATGTACTTCGTCGAGGTCGGTCCGCAAAGCTCCGCCTCGCAGGTAGGACCGACGGAAACCTACGAACTGGCCATCTTCCTCAACGGCGAACCCCCCGACCTGGCCGAACTCAATGAGCCGGAGGTCAACCTGGTCCCCGATTACGTGAACGACATCATCGCCGGAACCGCCACCGACAACGAACCGGGCGATACCGGCATCTGCAACCTCACGTTGAATCAGAACAACAACCTCCAGATCGTCGCGACCTACACCGCCGGCGATCCCGTGGTGAATTTCACCATCGAGCTGGTCGACATGAATAGCAGCGGATCGGCCGTTCTGGTGGTCGAGGATTGCGCCGGCAACCTGACGCTCGCACCGGTCGCGATCGACATCAGCGCCCCCGACTGTTTGGGCAGCAGCTTCTCCAATCGCAGCCCGAGCTACATGGGTCCGCCGCTGCATATCGACGACAACGACACGGCCGGCAACACCAACGGGACCATCGAGATCAGCGATCCCGGTCTGATCACCCGGGTGGCGGTCACCGTCGACGCCATCGATACGTTTGACACGGGCGACCTGGACATCTACCTCATCAGTCCGTCGGGTACGAGCGTGGAGCTGGTCACCGACCGGATGAGCAGTTTCGGGTACGACATGCGCGGTGCGCGTTTTACCGACGACGCCGAAGAGATCGTGCCGTTCGGCAGCAGTGACGCCCCCTACACCGGCGATTGGCTGCCCGAGGACGGCGCCGGCCTGACCCAACTCAACGGCGAACAGGCCCAGGGCGTGTGGAAACTGCACGTGATCGACGACTCGTCGTCGGCCGACTTCGGTGCAACGCTGGTCGGCTGGTCCCTCGACGTCGACGCCACCTTTCCGGGCCCGGAGACGTTCATCGGAACCGCCCAGGATCTCGGCGACGGCGGCGGCATCCAGTCCGTGGTTCTTTCCAGCAGCTCCAATGTCCAGCTCAATCTGCCCGGCGACTTCGTCCCCGGCGGTCAGGTCGTGGAGTACTCCCTCACCCTGATCGATCCCTCCCTCGACGGGACGGCCACGGTCACGGTCACCGACCTCCAGAACAACACCTGCGAGTCGGTCGTCACGCTCAACGGGATGCCCGACAACACCGCCCCCATGAATACGGGTGGGCCCACCACCAGTCTCACGTTCGCTGCGGAGGTTCAGGAGGAGGTGGCCACCAATAATCCCGTCGGGGTGACCTCCACCATCACGGTCCCCGATTCGTTCGTGGTGGGCGAGGTCGAGGTCGCCCTCATGGTCAGCACCACCGAGCAGGGCCAGTCGGCCGCCCGGTTGACCCACGCGGGCCAGACCGCCGTGCTGGTCAACCGCATCAGCATGGAGGACCGCGACGGCATCGGCAACACCAAAAACAGCTACGACATCTACCTCGATGACGACGCACCGGCTGACGACGACATCCACCTCGAGCCGTCCCTCGGCTCCATCGCGACCCTCGGCGATCATCAGCCCGACGGGCGCGGCGATTTCTTCGGCAACGGCATCACTACCGATCCCCGCGATAACATGCTCTTCGTCTTCACCGGCGTCGATGCCGCAGGCGATTGGGACTTGCAGGTCATCGACCAGCGCGGCACTGGTTCTCGTGACACCTTCTTCCGCCGCTGGTCCATGACTTTGAAGAGCCCGTGCGGACCTGAGCGCTACGTCGGCACGGCCAAGGATCTCGGCCCCGGCACGGGCATCCAGAGCCTTACCCTCGCCGCCGGCGCGACCAACCTTACCGTCGTCGCTAACTTCACCCCCGGCGACGCCGTCGTCGACTACCGGGTGGAGCTGGTCGATCCCACGCTTCCGGGCAACGGCGATCTCGAAGTCACCGACCTGGCCGGCAACACCGCGATCATTCCGATCGATCTTCTGCCGGCCAGCGCCGATACCACCTTCCCCGGACTCAGCGGGTCCTACAATGCCGGCACGGTCCAGTTCGAGGGAACGGCCATCGATGACGGACCGGGCGACACGGGCATCAGCACCATTGGTTTGGCGCCCTTCGGCGACAACCTCCAGATCGTGTCCACCACGCCCGACGGTTCGGGCAACATGGACTTTGTTGTCGGCCTCGTCGATCCGCTGGCGAATGGGCGCGGCTACGTCCGGGCCATCGACGGCTGCGGCCATCGTGGGTATCTGCTCGTCGAAATCGACGCCCAGGCGCCCGTGTGCACCGGCACGGTGGGTAGAACGCGCCGCTACTTCAGCGGACCGCAGTACCTGCCCATCCCGGACAACAATCCAGCCGGCGTGACGTCTGACATCGTCGTCACGGATTCCGCATTGGTCGAAGACGTCGACCTCACCTTCAACATGACCCACCCGTCGGCGTTTGACATCGACATGACGCTGACCAGTCCGCTCTTCATCGGACTGATCTCCGACCGGGGCAGCACGGGTAACAACTTCATCGACGTGACCCTCGATGACGAGGCGGCGGAGGTCTTCCCCAGTTCATCCTCCGCGGCGCCCTTCACCGGCTCCTGGCAGCCGGAGGACGGCGTGCTCTCCACCCTCGATGGCGCTGGCGCGGCGGGCACTTACACGCTGCACGTGGTCGACGACAGCGGCACCTATGGCACCGGCACCCTGGATCACTGGTCGGTGCTCATCGAGTCGGTCGGTTTCTCGAATCAGTACGACGGCCGAGCCGCAGACAGCCGCCTGTATGACACCGGCGTCTGCAACGTATCGCTCGCCGCCGGGGCAACCAACCTCGTTCTCAGCGTCGATCCTGTTTTCGTCGCCGGCGATGCCATCGTCCGCTACTCGATCGATCTCGTCGATCCCTATGAGGACGGCGTCGGTACGGTGGAGGTCACCGACTGTGCGGGCAACGTCTGCACAAACGCCGTGATGCTCCCCAACCGCTGCGAGCTTGCCGACCTGGACAACGACGAGGACATCGACGGAGACGACTACCAGGCGTTCCGCAACACCTACGGCCGGCTCATCGGCGACCCCCTCTTCAACCCGGCCGCCGACTTCAACGGATCCGGCGCAGTGGGCTTGCCGGACTTCTACATCTGGCTCACCTGCTACCGCAACTTCGTCAATGATCCGCTGGCCGCGCCGCCCGAGTTGCCGGCCACGCCCGATAATCCACCGCGGCGTTTGCGTCCGGGTCGCCAGCCGGTCGCGACCGACCCTGTGCGCGTGCCGTCCAGCGAGCCGGATGTATCCCCCGCGCGGTAGTTCTGCGCGGTGTTCATGAACCCATAGCGTGCACGCGGGCCGGCTTCGGGATCGAAGCCGGCCCGCCGTGCATTGGCGCCCTTGCCATGCCCCATACGTGCTTGGCAATCGGCCATCCTGTTCAACCTTGCTGTATGAATCGCATCCCCCATCGCTTGCTTCAATCACAATCGATTTCTGCCGATGTTCACCCTGGATTGGGGCTCTTAATTCCTCGTTGAACGGAACGACCATGGACCTGCGCAAGAAGATCGCCCTCCTCGGAATGCTGCAACTTGTTGTCGTCAGCGGAGTCCTGTTCTGGCTTTACGCTCGCCAGGCTAACCAGAATGCCCGACAGCAATACGTCGAGAAAGCCCGCAGCGTGATCCTCACTGTCGAATCCACCCGCGAGGAGATGGGCCGCAAGTGGGAGCAGGATCTCTTCACCGTCGACCAGCTCCGCACCTGGGCGCAGGCCGACGAACACGAAAAGATCCTCGCCGCCATCCCCGTGGTCACCGCCTGGCGCAGCGCCATGGCCAAGGCCGAAGAAGGCGGCTATTCCTTCCGCGTTCCCAAATTCCACCCGCGCAATCCGGCCAATGAGCCCGACGAACTCGAAGCCCGCGTGCTGCGCATGTTTCAAGAGAGCGGCAAGACCGAGCACTACGAAATCGACGAATCGATCAACGCCATCCGCTACTTCCGCCCGGTGCGGCTCACCGACGACTGCATGGCCTGCCACGGCGATCCGGCCACGTCCGCACAACTCTGGGGCAATGACCAGGGCCTCGATCCCACCGGCGCCCGCATGGAGAATTGGAAGTCAGGGGAGGTGCACGGTGCCTTTGAGGTCGTCCAGTCGCTCGATGCCGCCGACGCCGCCATCGCCGCGTCCATCCGAAAGGCCGCGGTGCTTGTCGGCGGCATGATTATCCTGGGCATGGGACTGTTCTTTTACTTCGCCAACCGCGGCATCAATGGCCTCTATCGTCCTATCCGCCAGATCGCCGGGACCCTCGACGAAGGCGCCCACCAGGTTGCGGACGCCGCCCACCAGATTGCCCATGCGAGTCAGTCCCTCGCCTGCGGCGCCAGCGATCAGGCCTCCTCCCTCGAACAAACTTCCGCGGCACTCGAAGAAATGGCGGCCGTCACCAACACCAGCGCCGACAAATCCCGCCAAGCCAACGAACTCGCCGGACAAGCCCATACCGCCGCCAACCGCAGCGGGGAGGTCGTCGTCCAGCTCAACCAGGCGATGCAGGGCATCAGCGAATCCAGCGGTCAGATCACCGCGATCGTCAAGGCGATCGAGGAGATCGCCTTCCAAACCAACCTGCTCGCCCTCAACGCGGCCGTCGAAGCCGCCCGTGCCGGCGAGCATGGCAAGGGCTTCGCCGTCGTCGCCGACGAGGTGCGCAGCCTCGCCCAGCGCGCCGGTCAAGCCGCCAGCGAAATCGGCGAACTCAATGTCAACGCCACCGCCAGCAGCCAGGAAGGCGTGCGTACCGCCGCCGAGGTCTCCACAGCCCTCACCGGCATCATCAGCAACGTGCAGGACGTCGCCGGTCTGATCGCCGATATCGCCAACGCCAGCTCCGAACAGGCCGAAGGCATCAATCAGATCAACGCCGCGGTCAACCAGATGGACAGCGTCACGCAGCAGAACGCCGCCAGCGCCGAAGAGTCGGCCTCCGCTTCTGAGCAGCTTAGCGCCCAGGCCGACAGCGTGCAGTCCATGGTCCGGCACCTGCTCGAGCTCGTCGGCGCTGGCAAAAACCGATCAGAGAATCTCAAGTCAGACGGTCAACGCCGCCGGCCGCCGGCCATCTCCAACACCGCCGCCGCTCCGCCGGCGCGACAGAAGACGCGTTCCACCGCGCACAAGGCCAGGCCCCGACCCGCGCAAACGACCGCGGGTAGTGCCCAGGACTTCATTCCGCTCACTGCGGATGACGATTTATCCAGGTTTTGAGCCGGTCCGCCGCGACGGATCGCCTCGGCCCGCGCTAACGAAGATCCGCGGTAATGAAGAGCCGCGGTAATGAAGAGCCGCGGCAACGACGATCTCGGCGCACAGCATTGCCCCGCGATCATCCTGGGCGACTTGTACTCTATGCCGAGCGGATTATTCTGGCCCGCCTGCGTGAACTGTCCGTCCGGACCCAGCGGAGCGAGCCATGCCGGCCGTCTTTGAACTGCCCATCACCGTCGGCCCTGACGACATCGACGAGCAGGGCATTGTGAGCAACGTGCGTTTCGTGGCGTGGATGAGTCGGGCGGCCGTCGCCCATTCCGACGCCCAGGGCTGGCCCGCCCGGCGTTATCACGAGCACGGGGTGGGCTGGGTCGTCCGCAGCCACCGGGTCGACTACCGTCGGCCCGCCCGCGTCGGCGACGAGCTCATCGCCCGCACCTGGGTCGCGACCATGACCAAAACCACCAGCCTGCGGCAATACCGCTTCGTTCACGCCGCCACCGGCGAGCTGCTCGTCCAGGGCGAAACCCTCTGGGCCTTCATCGACGCCGCCCGTCACGCCCCCTGTCGTATCCCGGCCGACGTCCGCACCGCCTTCGACATCATTCCCGACGCCCGAGGCTTCGCCACAGGCACCAGCAGAACACGATCAAGCCCAGCCCCAGCGCCGCGTGACTCAGGCCGTTGACCGTATAGCGCAAGACGTGGACTCCGCCGAAGTAGTCCCGCTCGACCTGGGCGAAGTCCGTCGCCCCGTGCCGCGCGTGCAATAAGAAATGATATCCCTTGTACAGCATCAGGATTGTGGTGGCGGCGACGCCCGCAACGTAGGGATACACGGTCCACTTGAGCGCCCGGGCGCTCAGGTCGGCCCCGCCGTGTGCCCGCGCCAGGTGCAGCATGCCGGCAATCGCCACTGGCAGCAGCGCCCCTACCAGCAACACGTGCCCGTGCACGAGCGCCAAGTGGAGCGTCGCGTCCCACACGCTCAGCCCGGGGCCATCCGCGGGTGCAGCATACTTCTTCGCTGACTCGCGGAACGCTATACCGCTCAGCACGCCGACCACCAGCATGATCACGGCGAACCGCAGCAGCACCCGCACCGCCCAACGATATTGCACCGGATAGTCCATAGAACCGCTCCTATCCCCCGCTCGCTTTCGCCGGGAAGCCCATCTCCTTCAGCACCTCGATCACCCGCGCGCGGTGATCGCCCTGGATTTCGATCTCGCCGTCGCGGCCGAGCTTGCCGCCGGCCGCACACACGGACTTCAATCGCCCGAGGATTGCCTTGCCATCGGAGGCCACCGGGTCCAGGCCGCTGACCACGGTGACGGTTTTGCCCTTGCCGCGTTTTTCGCGCCGCACGCGCACCTGTTGATCGCGTGGGCGCACGACCTCGCCGGCGGCATTGCGCGGACAATTGCAATCCGCCAGGGGCTTTTCGCATGCCGCGCAAGTCACCGGCCGTTCCAAGGGTGTGCCGTCAAACAAACCAGACATGCGGTCATCCTAACGCGCCCTGCGCTGGAAGACGACCAGTGCGACATGAAGCGTTGCTGCCGCCCCGCCGCGCGGGAGGCCGACAGCATCGGGCGCTACCCGCTATGGGGCGGACTTCTGCGGGCCGGTGATCGGCACGCGGTAGATCCGCCCGTCGATCTCCACCGCGATCCCCTGCGCCGTGATCGCGGAGATGATCACCCCTTCGATCTGCTGGCCCACCTCCAGGATGGTCCCGTTGATCACCGCCAGCTTGGTGCTGCCCCCCACCATGACCCCCTCGACGTGCAAACGGCGCAGCACGTCGGCCTGGGTAGGCCGGTGGGCCGGCGCTGACTTCGGCAATGCCGCTTGCCGGGGGGCGGACGCAGCGGCTTCATGCCCCCCTGCTCGCGCAGAGTGGGTGCGAGCATCGGAGGCGTCCACTGCGGACGCGGCCGCGGGCCTGCCGGCCGCCGCGCGGGCCTCGGCCGCGGCGTCCTCCAACAGGCGTTCGAGGTCGACGGCCGGGGCCATGTTCGGCGTGGCCTGAACGGCTTGCGGTGGCGCTGTTAGAGATTCTGCCCGCGTGATCGAGCCGGGGGCAGTCGCCCCGTTCATTGCATCCATTGCGCCAAGGTCGGCCGCGCCGGTCAACGCCTGCGGCGTAACCGCCGTATTCGCCGGCCCGGTCTTGCCGGCAAGCAGCCCTTGGCGAAAACCTTCTCCCCATCCCGGCTGGAGCAGCATGACGGCCGTGAAGACCGTCAGGCCGGCCAGAATCACCGACGCCGGCGAGGGTCGCCAACGCGACGCCGCGCCGTTCGTGGCTTGCGCGCCGCGCCCAATGGCCGACGCCTGTATGGCGGCCGCTTTGGCACGGGTGATCGCTGCCGCCGACGCCTGGCCCTGGACGGGGCCTCCTGCTGGACTTGCGTGGGATGCCCTCGGCGTGCGGTCCGTTCGTCGATCTGAACCGCACGGCGCGTCGGAGGCGGCAAAGCCGGCCGGCACGGCGAATGCGCCGGTCGTGTCGGCCGTCGCAGACTTTGACGCGGCCCCCTCCACGTCAGCGCTTGCCGATGACGTGCTGTTTTCCGCGTTGTCGGATGGACCGGGTCCCTCCGTTCGACCTTCGGCCACGGCCGCCTGTGCCCGTCGCAATGCCTGTTCGATTACACTCACCGTCGAACTCCCTGAAGGCCTGGCCGTCGCTCAGACGCACACGCCCTGCAACTCCTGAATCGCCGCCTGGACCGCAGCGGCCGACACGACCTGAGCCCCCTCGCCAAACGCCGCCAGCAGGGCCATGTCGCACACGTTGTTCACCTGGCGCGGAATGCCCTCGGCATACTCGTGGACCCGGGCGAGCGCCGCGTCGTCGAAGCGCGGATGCCCATTGGCCCCGGCCACGGCCAGCCGATGGCGCACGTACTCGGCCGTGTCCTCCGGCGACATCGCCCGCAGGTGGTAATAGACGCTGATGCGCTGGCGCAACTGGCGCAGTCGGTGGTCGTTGAGCATGTGCCCCAGCTCCGGCTGGCCGATCAGCACGATCTGGAGGAGCTTGTGGTTTTCCGTTTCGAGGTTGCTGAGCAGGCGGATGTTTTCGAGCATGTCGCGGGAGAGGGTCTGGGCCTCATCGATGATGAGGACGACGCTGCGCCCGCGGGCCGCCTGCTCGAGAAGGTAGCCGTTGAGCTGATCGCGCAGGGCCAGTTTGTCGCCCTTGGCGCTGGGGGCGGCGAGTTCGGCCAGGATCGCCCGGAGCAACTGCGTCTCGCTGAGGCGGGGGTTGAGGATCAAGGCCGTGGCAAAATCGGGTTCGAGTTCGCGCAGCAGGGCCCGGCAGAGGGTGGTCTTGCCCGCGCCCACCTCACCCACCAGCACGCTGAAGCCCTTGCGCTGCCGGATGCCGAAGAGGAGGTGGTCCAGCGCCGCCCGGTGGCCGGGGGTGAGGTGCAGAAAGCGGGTGCCGGGCGTCAGGCTGAAGGGCATTTCATGGAGTTGAAAGTGGTCGAGGTACACCGACGGCGTCTCCTGTTTATCGGGCGCAAAGCCTACCCCGTCCATCGGCAGGCCGATAACACAAGTGAAGCAAACCCGCCGGGCGCACCAGTTGCCCCCGCGTCCAAGCTGATGGCTGAGCGCTGACGGCAGCGAGCTTCGTTCTTATCGGTCCTCGCTTCTCAGCGGGGCCGCCGCGCGTTAAGCTCCCCCCATGACGTCCGGACGAGAAATTCGATTGACGGCCTACGCCAACTGCGCCGGGTGAGCCGGCAAGCTCCCCGTGGAGCTGACCGCGCAGGTTCTGCGCCATCTGCCGCCGCAGTACCACCCCAACGTGCTGGCCGGGGCGGAGCATTTCGAGGATGCGGGCGTTTACCGCATCAACGAGAGCACGGCCATTGTGCAGACGCTCGATTTCTTTCCGCCGCTGGTCGAGGACCCGTACGCGTTCGGCCGGATCGCCGCCGCCAACGCCCTCTCCGACGTGTATGCCATGGGCGCCGCCCCGATTACCGCGCTCAACATCGTCGGGTTTCCGGACAAGACGCTGCCGCACGACATTCTCGGCGAGATTCTCCGCGGCGGGGCCGATCGCACGGCCGCCGCCGGGGCCGTCATCCTCGGCGGGCACAGCGTCCGCGACAACGAGATCAAGTACGGTCTGAGCGTCACCGGCATCGTCCATCCGGACCAGGTGGTGACCAACGGCGGCGCCCGGGCGGGCGACGTGCTGGTTTTGACGAAGCCGCTGGGCAGTGGGACGCTGACCAGCGCGGCGAAGTCCGGTCTCATCGCGGAGGACGACCTGGCCGAATGCATCACGGTCATGGTGACGTTGAACCGCGGGGCCTGCGAGGCGATGACGGCGGTTGGCGTGCACGCGTGCACCGACGTCACCGGGTTCGGGCTGATCGGCCATGGTTTTGAAATGGCCGAGGCCTCGGGGGTCACCCTGGAATTCCACGCGGCTGAAGTTCCCCTCATGGGCCAGGCGTACGATCTGGCGAAAAAGGGCATCCTGACGCGCGGGCACAAGGCCTGCCGGGCGTATCTGGCCGAACGGCTGCACGTGGGCGCGGCGGACGAGACGCTGGTGAACCTGATGGCGGACGCGCAGACGTCGGGCGGGCTGCTGATCGCCCTGCCGGCCGACCGCGCCGATGCCCTGCTCAGTCAACTCACCGATCTGCCGGCCGCGGTGGTCGGGCGCGTTCTTCCGCGGACCCCGCAGGCCATCGTCATCCGCTGACAATCGCAGGGCGTCTGCGACCAGCTCGGCGGCCAATGCAGAGCGGGTCGTGCGGGCCGAAGGGGTGGTGGAAAGCCTTCCCGGCCGGTACGCGGCAAAGGTCGGTCTGGCGCGGCTGGGCTGGTTGGATAATTCCATATACGCTTCAAAATGGCTTCGTTTTTTCATTTTTCTTGCGCGCGCATTCGGGCCAAAACCGCGTTGGCGCGGGCGCCAGTTGGGAAAATGGTGTTGCGTAAAACGGCTTCGTTTTTTCGGTGCGGCGGGCATGGGGATTCTCCGCAGCCGGCTGGGGCTTTGTGCCGCGGCCGGTGGTTTCGCCCAGTTGTCGGCCCGGGGTTGCGCGTTGGTCCCGGGCGTGACCTCGTCCGGTCCTGCCTGTTGGGAACCCCATCCATGCCGGGAGCGGGCTCCACGTGGGCGGCGCAGGCCGGTGTGCGATCCGTGCCCCCGGGAGTTCGCGCTCTGCGCTCCGAACTGTTGACCCCGGAGCTTGCGCTCGGCGTCGCAACACCTTGCCACCGATGCTTGCGCTCGGGGCATTGACGGCGGACCCCGGAGCTTGCGCTCGGGGCTCTGTCATTGGGCGGACCGGACGGTTCAGGTTGTCGGCATGCGGAGGGCGTATGGCTCCGCATCCACCCTCTATAACGCGCGGGGTGATCTATCCAGGGCCTCTGGCGGGGTCGAAAACGCGGAAAAATCGGGGAAGGCGGGATTTGAGAGGGAAGCTATCAGCTATCAGCTATCAGCTATCAGCTATCAGCTATCGGCCATCGGCCATCGGCTATCAGCTATCGGCTATCCGTTGCTGGAGGCTGAGTGCTGAATGCTGAATGGAAGGGGCTGGAGGCTGGATGACCGGGGATCTGGAGCGGGGATTGGGGGATTGGGGGTTTGCGGGGAGGCCGCGACGGCCGGGCGGCGGCCGAGGATTGGATTGACGCAGGTTGGCCTTGGTGGTAATTGCGTAAGAGCGGCTGGGGTGGAACGGCGGGCTTCTTGGGAGGCTCCGGGCAATACTGTGTGGACATTTCCAATGGGGACGAAGTGGCTGATGGGCCTGTGGTATCGTTACGACTGTCGTCCCTGCGGCCTCGCGGATGTGCAGGGAAGATCGAAAAGTAGAATGTCCCATTTACCGCCTCGAAAAGTAGAATGTCCCCTTTACCGCCTTCGTGATGCAGGCGCCCGCGATGTGCTGTCGGACCGGTCACGATTTTGCTTGCCGCGATAAAGCGGCGGCTTTACGGTGGACATGACAAGACCCTCCGTAGCTGAATGGCGCACGCGCCAAGGAGGGCTCACGTAACGCATCGGCCCAGGAAAGCCAAGAACTTGATCCTAATCCGGGCCGACCGGAGCAGAAAGAGAACGCCGCGCGAAATTCAAGGACGAACCGCCGCGGTGACTGCGGACGCCGCGCGCGTATCAATAATGGATAACCACAGTGGTGCCTTTCGTGCAATGCGTCCTTGCCACGGCACGTAAGCAATCGGGGACCTGAGCATGCATCTGTCGAAAGTCGAGATTAACAATTTCCGATGCCTCAAGAACGTGACCGTGTCACTGCAGCCCGGCCTGAATGTCCTGGTGGGACGGAACAACACCGGCAAAACGAATCTGCTGAACGCGATCCGTCACGCAGTTGGGCCGTCCGCTTCCCGTGGCGAGTCTATCTGGTTGACGCGAGATGACTTCTACCGTGATCCAAAGTCCGGCACACCTGCGGATTCGATGTCTGTGACATTGACATTTTCGAATCTGTCCGATCAGGAGCGGGCCCATTTCTACGAGATTGTCAACTTCGACCTCGCCGACCTTTCGGGTTCTCGAGCGATCTTGCGTTTCGAGGCGTCGTGGCCTCCGCAGAAGCGGCAGGCATCCATCAAGCGCTGGGGCGGGCCAAAAGTGGCAGAGCCCACACCAGCCCCTGCCGAGCTCCTTCAATCGCTTCCCATCACGTTTCTGCCTGCCCTACGTGACGCCGAGACGGCCTTATCACCTGGCCAGCGAAGCCGACTGGCGATGATGCTGGAAGACTTGGCCGCACGTTCGCCTGACGACCCGAAGGAAAGGATCGAGAGGATCTTCTGTGTCGCGAATGCGCGCCTCGAAAGGCAGAAACTGATCAGCGACGCACAGGATTCCCTGCAAGGCTCAACCAAAGGAATGGCAGGTACCGACTACGTGGCTTCCACGATCAGGGCAGCTGAGTCGAAGTTCGACCGCATTCTTCGCACGTTACGCATCGTGATGGAATCCGAATCGGCTTCCGAGCTTGGGCTGAACGGTCTAGGGTATAACAACCTGCTGTACATAGGCGTGGTTCTTGAGCACTTGCAGTCAAGCGATGAAGTAGAATGTCCCCTCCTGCTCGTCGAGGAACCCGAAGCCCACCTTCACCCCCAGCTTACCGTGCTTCTCGGAGAGTATCTCGCCAAGTCCGTTCCCGGTTCTACGGTGCCGCAGACAATCGTCTCAACTCATTCACCCACCCTTGCGGCAACTGTACCGCCCAACCGAGTGCAGGTCCTCTTCCAGGAGGCTCCGGCATGCGATACATGCTGCCACGCGCTAGGGAACGCCGGAATGACTGACTCAGAGGAGCGGGAGTTGCAACGCATGCTCGACGTTACGCGTGCCTCTCTCTATTTCGCGAAGGGAGCGCTCCTGGTCGAAGGCATTTCGGAGGCTCTATTGCTGCCGGTCCTCGCTAAGCGCGCAGGCCATGACCTCGCAAAGAACCATGTGTCGGTTATCCCGATTTGTGGCGTAGCTTTTGCGGTCTTCAAGAAACTGATCGATCCTGCCGTGCTAGGTATTCCTGTTTCGATTATTACGGATTCCGATCCACCCGTTATTCGCGGCGAGGACTGGAAATCGGACGAGCCCGAGGTTCACAATGGTTCGTTCGCCGTCTCCGACCGAGCGCAGAAGCTCGTTGATTTGTTTAGTGGGCATCAATCAGTGAGCGTTTTTCGCTCGCAGATCACCCTCGAATACGACCTCGCGGCAGCAGGGGACACTAACGCTGACGTGATGGCAGATGTATGGGAAACATGTTTCGACGGCACGCCGCGGACGTTCAGCAAAACCACGCTAGTTGCCGCCGGCTCGGATCGAGATCAGCGGGCGCTACACGTATGGCGAGGGATCTGCCGCTCGGAGCACACAGGTAGTAAGGCCGACTTCGCTCATCGTTTGGCTGAGCGTCTCAGCCACACAAACCCCGATGATTCGTTTGTCGATCAATTCACCGTTCCAACCTACTTGACCAACGCGATTCAGTACGTCGTCGACAGAGTGACTTTACGGCCCGCTGAAGCGACACAAGCGAACACATGAGAACTCCGACCCTAGAACAGCAACGCGTAATCGATAATCCCTCACGCGTTCGCCTGGTGCGAGCGGCTCCCGGGAGCGGCAAGACCTGGCTGGTGGCCGAGATCATCCGAAGAGAACTGGCCAACTGGAATCCCAACCAGGGTGGTATCGCAGCACTGTCTTTTACACGTGTGGGTGGTGAAGAGATTCGTCGTGCCATTGAAAGCGAGATCGTGCACCCCCACTTCGTGGGAACGCTCGACTCGTTTCTCTTCCGGTACGTCGTCCGGCCATATCTTCAGCAGGCATGCCCTGGTGCCGCACGCCCGCGGCTCGTTCCGGCCGAGTGGTGCCCGGAGGAGTGGAGTAAGCCCCCGGCTGGCATCAAGTTCAATGTGCGGCACGGCGGGGGGAAGGGCGCGACATACAATGCCTTCAAAGCTCGTTTCATTGGCGAGGAGAGCGGGCAAATACGCCTAGGATACCCTGAAGCCTTCGGCTCGGGATTGAGAGTGCTCGACGGCCCGGTAACGCAGTCCATTCTAGGCGTTAAGAAGCAACTCTGGTCGAAGTTAGGGTGGCTGACTCATTCGGATGCCGCGTTTCTAGCTGCGTTGATCCTCGCTAACACAGCAGTGGGCTCAACCGTCCTGGCTGAGCTAACGCGGCGTTTCTCCTTCATAGTTGTTGATGAGCTCCAGGACACGGGATGGTTTCTGGGGCAGTCAATGAAGTCGATTCTCTCAGTTGGGTCCACGCGTGGGATACTCGTCGGCGACCCGGATCAGGCGATTTACGAGTTCAACGGAGCTCGCCCTGATCTCTTTGATGGGTTCTCTGAAATTACTGATGCAAAGGAACTGCCCCTCAACATGACCCGACGTTGTGGCGCAGCAATCTGTCGCGTTGCCGAACAACTGTCGGAAACTGGTCGCGTGATCCAACCAGCGATCGACAGGCTAGGACGTGCGGTTCTCCTGCGCTACACCGACCTGTCGCGGGACATCGCGCGATTGCGACGACACCTTGGGACGCAACCGGGAACAACTTGCATTCGGATGATCGCGCGAGATCGTAAAACGATCGCGGCGATTGCCGGCAAAGAAGCAGCTCGAGAGCCCTTAAAACTGGGATCAGCACCGTTGAATCACATGCAACGGGCTGTGACGCTCTTTCGGACGGCCAGGCAAGCCCAAGCCCTGGCAGCAGCTCGGGCTGCGCTGGAGCTCGTCGTTTTCGGCAGCGAAGGTCGTGAGGAGGTCGACCTATTCGCTTATGGGATTCGCTCAGAGGAATGGAAGAAGTGTGCGGTTGAATGCCTGCTAAGTGCTAACGAAGAGCTTGTCGGCGAGAGCCTCTATGATTGGGGGCTGCGAGTGGCCGATGTGATTCGAAGGGGCGTCGATGCATTCGCCACGCGGTCACCGATTCCGCTCGACATACCGGCTATCAGGAAGCCCAAGAGCAAACACAAGACCGAGGAGCGAAGTGGGTTTCTGTTTAAGGCAGAAAGTGTGGTGCAAGCGGCGCAGTCGGTTCCTCTGCAGACGGTTCACGCCGTTAAAGGAGAAACTCACGACATGACCGTGTTGGTATGCCCTCCTCCTCGCCGAGCAGCCCGTTGCCCTTCGGCAGTGTGGTGGTCGGAAGATGTAGGGGATAAGGAGGAGCGACGCATTGCCTATGTTGCGGCCACTCGTACTCGAGGCGATTTGATCCTCTGCGTGTGTGAGGAAACCTGGGTACGTCTACGAACGAGGCGCCCTGCCTTCGTCGCGTTATGCGAGTGCCTGACAGTTGATAGCTTCTTGGGCGATGGGAGTGGATAATGGCTAAGTAATGAAGTAACGAGAAGTAACGAGAAGTAGCGAGGGACAGTCACCTCATTTCTTCCGCCTCACCCGATTTGCGGCCAGTCATGCATTGGACCGACGGGAGCGTTGTCATCTATCAAGGCCACTGGGGATGATCCCTCCCACGGAGGCTTTTCGCCGCGCCCTTGGCAGGGCTGAGGAGAACTCGTGATGGGATTTCCCCCAGGGTTGCACCCTGGGCTGGGATAGCGCGCCACTTCGTGGCTCCGGGGGAGAGAGGTGGGCAGGCGGCAGGTGGGAAAGGGGAAGGGATTGAGGGATTGAGGGGCCCGGGCGGAGGTGTGCGGCGGTGTTGCGGGCCGGAGAAGTGACCAAATGCGAAGGTGGGAAAGTGAGAAAGTGAGAAAGTGAGAAAGTGCGAAAGGGGGATTGTAATATGACCGGTGGGTTTTCGGGGAATATGACCGTGGGGTGGGCGTTTGGGCGGCGGCGATGATGGGCGGAACGATGCGACGAGGTTGGGGAGTTGCACCAGGCTGCGGTGATGCAGGAGGATGGGGAGATGCACGAGGATGGGGAACTGCACGAGGTCGGGGTGATGCACGAGGTTGATCCATCGCGCGGGGGCGACGGGGGTGGTGGGGCTGTGGCCCTGGATCCGCCGCGGTTTCGCTGGACGAAACGGATCGCTTGTGTGGTTGCTGCGGTCTGGATCTTTGCGCTCGGCGCGCGCCTGGTTGCCGGCCACGTGGCCAGGCAGCGGCTGGACAGCCTGGTGGCTGAGATCCGCGCCGCCGGCGAGCCAATACTCCCCCAGGACTTCGTCACCGAACCGATTCCAGATGACCGCAACGCGGCCGTTTCACTGATGAACGCGGCGGCGGCCTACACCATCCCCGGTACGACGCCGCCCCTTTCAGACATTTACACGTTTTTCCAGATGCCGGATGGTTTGGCGGAGGATCCACGTGCAATCCGGTTCATCGACACGAATGGCGCGGCCCTGGCGCTGGTGCACGAAGCACGGTTGAAGCCGCAGGTGGACTGGGGCATTCCCATTGTTCGGCCAATATGGTTGACCATGGGATACGGCGGACTGGGAGGCCAACGTGCGCTGGGTAAGCTGGAGTCCGTCGCAGCCCTGTACTGCCACGATCGGGGAGGCGACGACCGCGCGGTCGAGCACCTGATGGACGGCTTGGCAGCCGCCGACGCGCTTGCTGCGATACCCGACAGCGCGGCGCAATTGACCGCCATCGCCACCACCGTGCTCGAATTGCAGACCATGGAAGACATCTGCTGGAATCTGGCCATCGGCGGAGACGACAACGTTCGACCCCGGGGCGCGACGCCGGACCAAGTCCAGGCATTGACCACCATGTTGCTGGACGAGGAGCCCTGGCGAAGGGGTCGCAGCTCGACGGTCCTGCTGGAGCGCGCGGCCATGTACGACCTGATCAACTCGTTCTGCGACGGGACGATCTCGTCGCCGCAGTTGCTGTTCGGCGGACCTCCCCCGCCCCCCGCCCTGGCAGCCGTTGTGCGCTGGTTGGCCGCCCCGGCCTGGCAAGCCGATGGACACGACATATTGCTCGACATGAACGAGCTTATTGTTGCAGAAAGGCAGGAAAGCTACTTGCCGAGCCTGGCACTGCTCCCGTCGTCCGAAGAGTCCGTCGTCATTGGCGCCGGACTTAAGAATAATCTGTTCGCGGTCCGCAACGTCAGCAGCCCGATCTCGTTCGCAGCGCACTTACTTCGACACAGGTATGCGACGGTGGCCCAACGGCGCATGGCGGCGCTCGCACTCGCGATCCGCCGGTACGAGCTGGCGCACGGCGATCGACCTGAACGACTGGAAGAACTGGCACCCGACTTCCTGAGCGACCTGCCGGCGGATCCCTTTGCCGCGGACCACAGCACTTTCCAGTACATACGCAACGATACGGCGCCCAAGCTCTACAGCGTCGGACCGAACCTGAAAGACGACGGGGGGGCGCGCGAGTACGGAAGGCAGGCGGGAGTGCCGGACGACGTCTCTTTCCGCCTGGGCCCGCGGGCGAATCCGTAGGCGATTTCTTACGACAACACGATCAGAACGAGGAGGACCGCATACGCCAGTGGAATCGCGACGAGGGGCAGCAATACCCCGACGGCCACCCACCCCACCGGCAGCATTACCGTCGCCGCGGCGCGCCGCAGGAGTCGGTCGGGCAGAACGTGCCGAAGCGTACGCAGCAGATTGATATACCAGTCGGCCAGCGCGACCAGCGTCATGGTCAAGGCGAATATCACCAGCCATGCACCGGCCGTAACATTGGCCATGAGCAAGCCGCTGCCCGCGATGGCAAGCGCCATGAGGGGTGCGAACCAAGCCAGGCCGCCGGCGCAGTAGTAGCTCAGTGCAATGGCGCGGTTGCGCGTCTCTGCCGGCAGATGCCTGCTCTCGAAGAAGTAGCTGGTCAACCCTGTTGCGGCCACCAGCCACCAGCCGACCAGCGTGTTCATCAGCACGGCCGCGACGTAGGGCCACCACGTGGGGCAGTTGCGGTCTTCGGCCCACACGAGCGACCAGTCTAACGCCCCTTCGGCGCTGGCGATGCCGACCACCACAACCAAAGGGATGAAGGCGTGCAATATCGTGAGCCAGCGAAACCGCTGGGCGTCGGCATAATCGACCGGGCGAACGACTTCTCCGCAGAAGCGGCGGTAGCGAAAGCTGACCCAGAAAACTGTCCGCCAGTAGGCCTGGAAGCGCCCAAGTTTGTCGCGATGGGCCCAGGGAATGCGCGATATATCCGACAACATGTCGTCGAGATCGCACCCGCACTCGGGGCATCGCCGGCCGGTCAGTCCGCGGAGGTTATAGCCGCACTCCTGGCAGGGCAGGTCGAAGGGGATGCCCAGCGGGGTTGCGGCGGGCGGGGCCGTGGGGCCATTGGCCGTCAGGGACATGACGTGCTCCTGTGGGGCGCGTATTGCGGACCATCGCCGGGTCATGGGGCAAAGGAATCCCGGCCGTGATTTTAACGAACGGGGCTGTCGGGGCCCAGGGGTTTTCGGTTGTCCCTATCAGAAAATGAGCAAGTGCGAAGGTGAGATAGTGGGAAAGTGAGAAAGTGAGATTGGGAGCCGATGGGTGGGGAAGACATTTCGGGCATGGCAGCCTCGCGGTCTCTCCCATGGCGGCGCACGGCGGTCCGCTCGTTCGGTGAATCCAGCCCGTTCTCGCCGTGCTTGGCCATGGCACCCGGGTTAGAGAGGTGAGTGTAGTGAGGAGAAAGTGGAGCGGGTGAGCAGGTGAAAAAGTGAGAAGGTGAGAAAGTGGGAACGTGGAATTGCGAGCCGATGGGTGGGGAAGACATTTCGGGCGTGGCAGCCTCACGGACTCTCCCATGGCGGCGCACGGCGGTCAGCCCTTTGGGCAAATCCAGATCGATCGCGCCGTGCTTGGCCATGGCACCCGGGTTAGAGAGGGGAGAGGAGAGAGCAGGCGAGAGTGGAGCGGGGGAACAGGTGAGAAGGTGAGTAGGTGCGAAGGTGCGAAGGTGAGAAAGTGAGAAAGTGAGAAAGTGGGAAAGGGGGAAAGTGAGAAAGGGAAAAGGGAGAAAGGGAAAAGGGAGAAAGGGAAAAGGGAGAAGGGGGAAGGGGAGAGTAGACGAAAGGGGAGCAGGGGAGGCGGGGCTCGGCGTTCGGATGCGACGGGCCCTGCTCGGTTTTCGGCCGCGGCGGTCAGGGGTTGGCGGGCTGGGGGAGGGTTTCGTCAATGTGCTGCTGGGTGGACTGCTCGCCGTCGAAGCTGAAGAGGATGTTCTCGTCGTCGATGCGGGCCTGGATGTGGACCGGGCGCTTCCAGATGGCGTGGAGGGCCTTGAGGGTTTCCTGGGCGAACTTGATGTCGAGGTCGACGCCGTTGTGACGGTGGCCCATGTAGAGCTCGCCGCGGTTGCGGTAGTTGCCGTCGAGCACGTAGATGTAGGGCTGGGCGTGGTTGGTGAGCATGAAGAGGAGTTGCTGCTTGATCTTCTTGAAATCACGGTTGACCACGACCATGCGCCCACTGGCGGGGTCGTAGCGGTAGTGGAAGAGCTTCTGGTCCTCGACGAACTCGGGGGTGAGGAACTCGTCGAGGAAGGTGACGTCGTTGTAGATGGCGCGGACCTGGAAGATTTTTTCGCGTCCGGGTGAGCCGCGGCCTACGACGCGGCCTTTGGGGGCCTTGTCGCGGCCCCAGTTGCGGCGGGCCTGCATGTCGTCGCAGGCGTCGTACTCGGGTCCGTAGCGGCCGGTGTTCCAGCGTTTCTCGATGTCGCGGAGGAGCTCGATGCCGAGCTTGTAGGGGTTGAGCCGGCCCGGGCTGGTGGCCAGGGTGCCGGAATGGTGGTCGCAGTAGGTGATGAGCTCCTCGGCCTTGAGGATGTAGTTGGTCATGAGGGTGGAGTGCCAGTAGCTGGCCCAACCTTCGTTCATGATCTTGGTCTGGCCCTGGGGGGCGAAGTAGTAGGCCTCCTCGCGGATGATGGAGAGGATGTCGGCCTCCCAGTCCTCGAGGGGGGCGTACTCCATGAGAAAGAGGAGTGCGTCGCGCTGGGGCCGGGCGGGCACCTTGCCCCGGGCCCGCTCCTGCTCCTCGAGCTTGGCCTGGCGCTCGGCGACCAGGCGTTGGCGGGGGTTGATGAAGGGGTCCATGTAGCTCTTGGCCGGGTAGCGAACGGCGTGATCGTCGGTGCCGTCGTCGGCCTGGCTGGCGACGACGCGGGCACGGGCCTGGGCCCGCGACTCGCGGCGCTGCATGAAGACGGAGTGGGGGTCGATGAGGTTTTCGAGGCTGAGGCAGGTGTCGACGAAGCTCTCGACCTTGTCGAGGCCGAAGCGTTTGATGTAGCGACGGACGCGGGTGGCGTGATTGGCCATCTCGTCCATCATGCGGCGGTTGGTTTTGGAGAACCAGGTGTTGTTCTTGAAGAAGTCGCAGTGGCCGTAGACGTGGGCCATGACGGTTTTCTGGTCGGTGATGGTGTTGTCGTCGAGGAGGTAGGCGTAGCAGGGGTCGTTGTTGATGACCATTTCGTAGATCTTGCCCAGGCCGTAGGTGTGCTGCTTGCGGAGTTTTTCGTACTCCATGCCGAAGCGCCAGTGGGGGTAGCGCTGGGGGAAGCCGCCGTAGGCCGCGACCTGGCTGACCTCGTCGGAGGTGAGCATCTCGAAGATGGTGGGGTAGAAGTCGAGCTGCTCACGCCGGGCGTGCTCGGCGATGATGTGGGCCTGTTCGACGAGATGTTGGGGGAGCACGTGTGCCATGGTCGTTCCGAGGATCCGTTGGTTCGTCCGTTTGCGGGACGGTTTGGGTTAGCAGGCTCTGTTCAGTCGTTTGGGGCCGAGTCGTTGGGGGCATGGCGGCGCAGCCCGCCTCAGGCGGTCTGCTTGGCCATGGCACCCTTTGGTTGTGGCACCCTTTGGTTATGGCACCTCTTGGTTGTGGCACCCTTTGGTTATGGCATATTCGTCCGTTACGGCCGGTTTGGCCGAAGGCGGGCACGGCCCGCCCTACCTGAGGTGGGCACGGCCCGCGTCACCTGTGCATGT
>NPIG01000035.1_pt1 | contig 119458 bp, 116 predicted proteins | sample 8637441 | NCBI WGS metagenome assembly NPIG01 (sample SAMN07420675, study PRJNA396082) | bioreactor metagenome | isolation source: sample BR6 brine-fed electro-methanogenic bioreactor BR | place: Japan: Kochi | collected 2016-06-14
TCACGCACTCACGCACTCACCCATCACCCATCACCCATAACACCCGTCATATCGGGCAGGAGGTCAGCTGGAAGTCCACGTCCTCCTCGGTCTGGGTGGGCCGCTGATCGCGGCTCGCGACGAGAAAGCGGACGGTGAAGCGGTGCTTGCCGGCGCTGATCTCGGGATAGAGGGCGGAGGCTGCGGGCAGGCTGACACGGAGCATCTGGTAGGGTATGCCCGGGTCGAGGGAGCGCTGGAAGAAGCCGGCTGCGGCCAGGACCGGCGTCGGGGCGGCGCTCGAGCGTACCAGCCGCAGGATCAGGTTGATGGCGAGGCGTATCGGCTCGAAGTCCGTGAGCCAGCGCTCCAGATCGCGGATGCGCTCCTCCGGCGAGCGTTCCAGCCAGTGGTGATAGAGGGGCAGGTCGAAATCGCAGGTGCCGCCGGGGATGGCGCTGCGCTGGCGGATGGTGCTGAGAAACTCGTTCTCGCGCAGCGCCTGGCCGATGCGCCCACTGTAGTTGTAGAGGCCTTCCAGCAGCACTTCGATCTCGTCCAGTACCCGGTTCAGCTTGTCCCAGTCCACGCCGGGGGATTGCTCCAGGCGGGCGAGGCTGGCGGTATGGCGCTCCAGTTCCTTGAGCACCTCGGTCTTCAGGTCGGTGCGATCGAAGACGTTGAGGATATCGATGAGGGTCTCGAGCGTCTGGCGGCTGTCCCAGACCGAAGCGCCGCGGAGGTTGTACAGGGCCTGGCTGAACAGGTGCTCGAGGCGCATGAAGATTCGCATACGCTCATTCAGAGGCTGTTCGTAGATCACCAGTTCGCCGGGCACGGTCACTCGCTGTCGATGTCAGGGGTTCATCGTGATGTGTTGGCGATTGTCACCCACAAGGCGCGTCCGTGGCAATCGGGACCGGGGCGGCGTCAGTCGCCGCGATCGCGGCGGTTTGCGGCCAGTTCAAGGTAATAGCGGTGCAATCGACGAATATCGGCTTCAAGATCGGTCAGTTCACGATCATTGACGATGATGTCGTCGGCCCGCGCCAGGCGTTCATCACGGGGCAGCTGGGCGGACAGGATGGCGCGGACCCGCTCGGTTGTGTCGCCGTCCCGCTGCCGCACGCGCTCCACCTGGAGCGCCTCGGGAACATCCACCACGAGGATCCGTTGCACCAGGTCGGACTGCCCGCCCTCCAGCAGCAGCGGAACCACCAGCAGGCAGTAGGGTGCGGCGCAGGCCGCGATTCGGCGCCGCATCTCCGCGCGGATGAGCGGATGCAGGAGCGCCTCCAGGCGGCGGCGTTCGGCCGGCTCCGCGAACACCCGCTCGCGGAGCCGTTTCCGGTCCAGCCGGCCATCCGCGCCGATTATCTCCGCGCCGAAAGCCCGCGCCACGGCGGCCAGTCCCGGCTGGCCCGGTTCCACCACCTCGCGGGCGATGAGATCGGCGTCGATGACCGGGACGCCCAGCCTGGCGAAACCTTCGGCCACGGTGGACTTCCCGCTCCCGATGCCGCCGGTGAGGCCGATCACCAGGGTGCGCGGGGTATTCGATTTATCGGTGGACACTGGCTGCATGGGGACAAGTATATGGCCGGTGGCCTCAATATGAGGGGTCAGGTTACGAACCCGGATTTTTCTCGCCAAGACGCCAGGAACGCCAAGGTAAAAAAATTAACAGGACCATTATGAATGGAGCGTCGGGCATCGTCTCGTACGAGTGCCACAGCAGGACAAGACCGTCAGTCCCGTGTTCTCCTGGCGTTCTTCGCGTTCTTCGCGTCCTTGCGGGAGATTTGTGAAATGTTGGGGCCAGGGGGTGGCTTTGCCCAGGTGTGGAGCTCCCGCCTGGCCGACAGGGTGTTGGCCGGAGCCGTTATCGCCGCGGGGGCGCGCCTCCCACAAGGTCTCCCGGTCCCGATGGCCAGGCCGAAGCCTGTGGGAGGCCCACCCTCGGGACGAATGAGTCCTGGCCGGACCCTTTGGCTCACCATGGCCCGGGGTGCCCCTGATGAGTTGGAAAATCCTGTCAGTCCCCCCCCATTCGAAGAAGAAGTGATTACTGCGGGGTCGCGCCTCCCACGAGGTCTCCCGGTCCTGGTGGCCAGGCCGAAGCTTGTGGGAGGCCCGCCCTCGGGGCGATAGGGCCCTGGCCGCGGAACGGGGTGTGTAGTGCGCCAGGCCGGCATGAATGCCACCGGCCTGCCTGTTCCCCGCTCCCCTTTATCCGATACCCGCGAAATGCAGGTAGGCGCCGGTAATCTGCTCGCCCCAGAGCAGGGCGATCCAGCCGGCGCCGGCGAGATAGGGGCCGAAGGGGATGGGCTTGCCGCCCTCGTGACGCTTGAGGGCGATGAGGCTGACCCCGACCACGGCGCCCACCAGGGCGGACAGGAGGATGGTGAGCGGCAGCATCTGCCAGCCCAGCCAGGCGCCCAGGAGGGCCAGCAGCTTGAAGTCGCCGTAGCCCATGCCCTCCTTGCCCGTGAAGAGCTTGAACAGCCAGTAGACGGTCCACAGGCTCAGGTATCCGGCCAGTGCGCCCGCGATGCTGCTGCGGGGATCCACGAAGACGCCGAACAGGCTGAGGCCCAGGCCCAGCCACAGGAACGGCTGGGTGATGCCGTCGGGCAGCAGCTGGTGGTCCAGGTCGATGACCGTCAGCGCCATGAGGGCCCAGGTGAGCAGCAGCGCCGCGGGCAGGGCGGCGCCCCAGCCGAAGCGCCAGGCCACCACCACCGACAGCAGGGCGGTGACCGCCTCCACGACGGGATAGCGCAGCGAGATGGCGGCGCCACAGTGTCGGCAGCGCCCACGCAGCCACAGGTAGCTGAGGATGGGTATGTTTTCCAGGGCGCCGATCTCATGACCGCAGTGGGGGCAGTGGGAGCCGGGCAGCACCAGGTTGAAGCGTTCCGGTGCCGTGGCGGAGGATGTTTCCCGGCCCAGCAGCTCCCGGCACTGCTCGGCCCACTCCCGCTCCAGCATCAGGGGCAGGCGGTGGATGACCACGTTGAGAAAGCTGCCGATGACCAGTCCGAATACGGCGACAATCGTCAGCAGTGCGGACGGGTTGTCACGCAGCAGGGCGATCAGTTCCATGGGAAGGATCGGGGGACGGAGAACGGATGAAGGATGTAAGAATTTATCGCCACGAAACGTGTCACTTGAAATTCGCCGCCCTGCCGTAGGGTGCGCCGCGCGCACCACACCGGTTTTCAGTGGCCCATTGGTCGGTGCGCATGGCGCACCCTACGGCACTGCCCAGACTGTCTGTCAGATGACCGCGGCCAGCTTGAAGATGGGCAGGTACATGGCCACGACCATGCCGCCGATGAGTACGCCCAGGATGACGATGATGAGCGGCTCCAGCAGGCTGCTCAGGGCGTCCACGGCGTTGTCCACCTCCTCCTCGTAGAACTCGGCCACCTTGGCGAGCATGTCGTCCAGGGAGCCGGATTCCTCGCCGATGGCCACCATCTGGATGTCCATGTTCGGCCACAGGTTGGTCATGCGCATGGCGAGCTGCAGCTGCTGGCCGGTGGCCACGTCCTCGCGGATCCGGTAGACGGCGTTTTCGTAGATGATGTTGCCGGTGGAGCCGGCCACCGAGTTGAGCGCCTCCACCAGCGGCACGCCGGCGGCGAAGGTGGTGGAGAGGGTGCGGGCGTAGCGGGCCAGGGCGGACTTGCGCAGGATGTCGCCCACCACCGGAATCTTCAGCGACATGCGGTCGAGGAAATGGGCGAACTTCCGCGAGCGCTTCTTGGCCTGCACGAAGCCCCAGGCCGCCAGGATGATGCCGCCGAAGATTGCCCACCAGTAGGCGCGGAAGAAGTCCGAGAAGTCGATCACGGCCCGGGTGAACGCGGGCAGGTCGGCGCCGAAGCCCTTGAACAGCGATTCGAAGGTGGGGATGACGAACAGCAGCAGGACCGAGGTCACCAGGCCGGCCACCACGAGAACCGCGGCGGGGTAGAACAGAGCCTTCTTGATCTTGCCCTTCAGGGACTCGGTCTTCTCCTTGTAGGTGGCGATGCGGTCCAGCAGCGTCTCCAGGGCGCCCGACTGCTCGCCGGCCTGGACCAGGTTGCAGTAGAGATCGTCGAAGTAGAGGGGGTGCTTGCGCAGGGACTCGGTCAGCGAGGTGCCCCCCTCGATGTCGTTCTTGATGGAGAGGATGAGCTCCTGGAAGGTGGGGTTCTCGAGGCCGCGGGCGATGATGTCGAAGGACTGCACCAGCGGCACGCCGGCGTTCATCATGGTGGCCAGCTGGCGGGTGAAGAAGGCGATGTCCTTGGGCCGGATACGGCGGCGGCTGCTGAAGATCTCCAGCGGCTTCTTCTTCACCTTCAGCGGCGTGACGCCGAGACGGCGCAGCTCGGCCTTGACCTTGCCGACGTTCTCGCCCCGGCTCTCGCCCTTGAGGCGGACTCCGCGCTTGTCCGTTCCTTCCCAGACGAAGACCTGGGACTTCACCGCTGCTGCTTTGGCCATAGCTTAGTCCTTGGTGACGCGGTTGATTTCCTCGAGGCTCGTGAGGCCGTCACGAACCTTGTTCAGTCCGGCACGGCGCAGATCCACCATGCCCTGCTGCCGGGCCAGGTCGGCGATCTCCATCGAGTTGCCCCCTTCCATGATGAGGCGCCCGATCTCGTCGGTCACGGGCATCACCTCGTAGAGGCCCACGCGGCCCTTGTAACCCGCCGTGCAGCGATCACACCCCACTGGACCAAATATAGTAATGTCCTGCAGCTCCGTTTCCGTGAACCCTTCCGCAAGGAGGGCTTCCGGCGGCACCTCCTCCTCCCGCCGGCAATGGGGGCAGAGCCGCCGGGCCAGGCGCTGGGCGATGATGAGGGTCACGGTGCTGGCGATGTTGAAGGGCGCCACGCCCATGTTGGCCAGACGGGTCAGGGTTTCCGGGGCGCTGTTGGTGTGCAGGGTGGAGAGCACCATGTGACCGGTCTGGGCCGCCTTGATGCCGATTTCGGCGGTCTCCAGGTCGCGGATCTCGCCCACCATGATGATGTCCGGATCCTGGCGCAGGAAGGCGCGCAGGGCGGAGGCGAAGGTGAGTCCGGCCTTGGGGTGGATGTTGACCTGGTTGATGCCCGGCAGGTTGATTTCCACCGGATCCTCGACCGTGGAGATGTTCTTGTCCGGAGTGTTGAGGATGCTCAGGGCGGTGTAGAGGGTCACGGTCTTGCCGCTGCCGGTGGGTCCGGTGACCAGCACCATGCCCTGGGGCTTGTGGATTACCCGCTGGAAGAGATCCTTCTGGGCCTCCTCGAAGCCGAGCGCATCGACGCCCAGGCGGGCGCTGGCGGGGTCGAGGATACGCATCACCACCTTCTCCCCGTACAGGGTCGGGCAGGTGCTGACGCGGAAGTCGATGGCCCGGTTCTTGGACAGGGTCATCTTGATGCGCCCATCCTGGGGGATGCGGCGCTCGGAGATGTCCAGGCGGGACATCACCTTGAGGCGGGCGGCGATGCGCGAGCCCAGCGTCACCGGGGGGCTGGCCATCTCGTGCAGGATGCCATCCTGGCGGAAACGCACCCGGTAGTTACGCTCGTAGGGCTCGAAATGGATGTCCGAGGCGCCCTTGTTGATGGCGTCGAGCATCACCTTGTTGACGAAGCGCACGATGGGCGCGTCGTCCACATCGGTGTCCCGGACCTCGTCCTGCGGCAGTTCATCGCCGCCGCTGATATCGAGCCCATCGAGATCGGAGTCGGAGAGGTCGCCCAGGTTGGTGGCTTCCTGGGCTTCCACCACCCGGTCGATGAACCGGCTGAGCTTGGACTCCTCGACCACGACGGCATCGGTATTGATGCCGGTATGGAACTTGATCTCGTCCAGGGCCTGCAGGTTGGTGGGATCGGCCAGCCCAACGTAGAGCCGGCTGCCGCGCTTGAACAGGGGGATGGCGCGGTGCTTGCGGATCAGCTTCTCGCTGACCAGATCCTTGGGGAGGAGACCGATGTCCAGGGAATCGATGTCCAGCACAGGCGCGCCGAACTCCTCGGAGGCGGCCACGGCGATCCGGCCGTCCTCCACCAGGCCGTTCTGCACCAGGTAGGTGACCAGCGGGATCTTTTCCTTGAGCGACTGATCGAAGGCCGCCTGGGCATCGGTCTCCGTGAGAAGGCCATCAATGACCAGGCGACGTGCGAGACCGCTCAATCTGACGGGGCTGCTTTGGGTTACCATGTGGGCAAAGTTATCACGTTTCCGAGATAGTTCTTCACAATCATAGCACTGGCTCGAACGATTTGAACTAACCGGCTGAATTGGAAGTGAGTATGTCCGAAACGGGGTTGGCAAACCGGTGGCGCGGACAATGACCGTACCTACCGCGAACCACGCTGTGTCCGAGATTCGGGTCCTGGTACTGACCACTTCGTTTCCACTGCGCGGCGGTCCTCCCAGCGGGCCGTTCGTACAGCGGTTGGTGGAGAATCTGCCTAGGGATATCGAAGCCACCGTGCTGACGCCATGTGTTGAACACCGGCAGGATTACAAAGAACCCCCGGGATATCGGGTGACCTGTTTCCGTTACGCACCCATATCCTGGCAGCGCCTGGCTCATGTGCCGGGCGGGATTCCAGCGGCGCTTCGGGCCAGGCCGTCACTCTACCTGCTCATCCCCTGGTTCCTGCTCTGCATGATGACGGCCTGTTGGCGCGCCGTCCGTGAAGCCGATCTGATTCATGCAAACTGGTCGGTCAATGGCGTCGTGGCGGGCATGGTGGCGAGGTTGCGGAGAGTGCCTCTCGTCACCACCCTGCGTGGTGAGGATGTGACCCGCGCCGAACAGTCCGGAGTGTTCCGCTGGTTCCTTGCCAACAGTATCAAAGCAAGCACCAGGGTGGTCACGGTCAGCGAGGCCTTTCAAGCCAAGATAGTGAACCGGTTTCCGGATTCAGCATGGAAGGTGAGGGTTGTTCACAACGGCGTTGAGAGAGAATTGTTGGGTTGCAGGGCGAGGACGGGATCGTCCGGCGTCCTCAATCTCGTGACCGTGGGGAGCCTGATCCCGCGCAAGAGCATCGCGACTCTCATCAGAGCCCTGGCGCTGTTGCCCGCTCCGGATGCCGTGCGGCTGGTTGTCGTCGGAGATGGCCCCGAGCGGAGCGGGCTGGAGCGGCTGGCGTCCGAACTGGGTATTGGCACTTCGGTGGACTTCGTCGGTTCGATTCCCCCGGGCAATGTCATCCGCTATCTGGAGCAGGCGGACGTGTTCGTGTTGTGCAGCCGCAGCGAGGGGCGTCCGAACGCGGTGTTGGAAGCGATGGCGGCGGGGCTGGGGGTGGTCGCCACGGCCATCGACGGGGTCACCGAGATTGTCCGGAACGGTCGCAGCGGACTGCTCTTCGAGCCGGGAGACGCGGAGGCGTTGGCCGGGCTGCTTGAGCGGTTGCGCAACGATGCCGGGCTGCGTACCCGGTTGGCGCAAGAGGCGCGGGGGTGGATAAGGAGCCAGAATCTGTTTTGGGACGCCACCGGCGAGCAGTACGCCGCGATATATCGCGAGTCTCTCGGAGGACACATCCAGTCGTGTGCGGACTGACCTTCCTTCATGCCCCCGACCTGCCGCGGGAACTGATCATGGAGCAGACCCGGCGGGCGCTGGCGCGCCTGGTGCACCGTGGGCCGGACGAGGAGGGCAAGGTTTCCGGTGGCCACTGGGCCCTTGGCCACCGCCGCCTTTCCATCATTGATCTGCGCGCCAGTCACCAGCCCATGGCCAGTCCTGACGACCGCCACCTGCTGGTCTACAACGGCGAGGTCTACAACTTCACGGAGTTGCGCGAGCGGTTGCGCGGAGCATGGGAATTCCGCACCGCGGGTGATACCGAGGTGGTGCTGGCCGGCCTGGTGCTTCATGGCCCCCGGTTTCTGGAGGACATGGAGGGCATGTGGGCCCTGGCCCTGTGGGACAGGGTCGAAAGACGACTGCTCCTCTCCCGCGACCGGATGGGCAAGAAACCGCTCTACTATCGAGCCGACGGCCGCCACTTTGCCTGCGCTTCGGAGTTGCCCGCGCTGTCGGCGCTCGATGGCACGGCCTGGGCGGAGGATATCGACAGCACGGCCGATTACCTTCGCTATGGCTACTATCTGCCGGGTACAACCGCGTATGTCGGCGTGCGCGAAGTGCTTCCCGGGCATTGGCTCGACTGGTCACCCGGCCGGGAGACGAGGGAGCGACGTTACTGGACACTGCCTGTGGGCGGCTTCGAGGGCAGCCGCGTTCGTGCCCGTGAGCAGCTAAGGGAATCGCTGGAACGGGCAGTCGACCGACGCCTCGTGAGCGACGTGGAGGTGGGGGCTTTCCTTTCCGGTGGCATCGATTCCTCGCTGGTGGTCGCTTTGCAGACCCGTCGCAGCGGCACCGCACCGAAAACCTTCACCATCGGATTCAGGGAGAGTTCCTACGATGAGCGTCGGCATGCACGTCTCGTCGCCAACCGTTTCGAAACGGATCATCACGAAGAAGTTCTCGAACATTGGGATTCCGATCGGTTACAAGATCTGGTCCTGAATAATGTGGGGCAGCCCTTTGCCGATCCATCCCTGTTGCCAACCGCACTCGTCGCGGAACTGGCAGGCAGGCATGTCAAGGTGGCTCTCTCCGGTGATGGCGGTGACGAGTTGTTCAGCGGCTATCAGCGTTATCAGGCCCGTGCAATTCTGCGCTGGTACACCCGCCTGCCGCCGGGTATGAGACGCTCAATCGAAGGGGTGTTGCGGTGTCTCCCGGAGCCGGTGGCCCACCATAGCCGGAGCCTGCTGAAGAAAGTCCACCTGTTCCTGGACACGGCCGGGCGGCTCGAAGCGGAAACCCCCTATGTCGCCCCGCTGATGTATGCACCACGCCATTTCCGGGCCCTGGTGCCTGATTTGGTGGATCGCGGCCACCAGCCGCCCGGACTGCATGAGGGATGCGAGGCAGATGACATTCAGCGGATGATGGTGTCCGATGCCCTGGTCTACCTGCCCCAGGACATCCTGCTCAAGGTCGATCGGGCCTCCATGGCCCATTCACTGGAAGCCCGGGCACCATTCCTCGACCGGGACGTGGTGGAACTCGCCTTCCGCCTCCCCAGGACCTGGCATCGCCGTGGCTTTTCCGGCAAGCGGATGCTGCGCGAATCGGTGGGGGATCTCATTCCCGCCGGAATCTGGAAGCGTAGAAAGCAGGGTTTCGGGGTGCCGGTAGGGCAATGGTTCAGGGAGGGGCTCGCAGCGGAGTTCTCCCGGCTCGCGCACGAGGTGCACTCCCCCCTTGATTGCACGGAGTTGGAACGTCTGCTCGGTGCACACCTCGCGGGGCGTCGCGATTACGGACTGCGCCTGTGGAGTCTTTATGTCTACCTCCTGTGGCAGGCCCGGATCGCGGCGGGAGGAGCATCATGAGCCGGATCGCCCTCTATATCCCGGAGTTGGAGTGCGGGGGGGCGCAGCGGGTATTCCTCTTGCTGGCGCGCCAGTTTCTGGCGCACGGTCATTGTGTGGACCTCGTGTTGTCCCAGGCACGGGGGGGGCTGATGGGAGAAATACCAGCCGGCGTGCGCCTGGTGGACCTGGGCGCGATGGAGTTGGGGTTGGGTTTGGTGGGGCTGGGCCTGTCCAGCGTACTCCGGCTCCGTGCCTATCTCCGCATGGAGAAACCCGACGCGCTTTTGAGTACTCTGACCGGTGCCAATCTTGTGGCAGTGGTGGCTCGAAGCTGGTCAGGCGTCCCTACGCGCCTGGTACTGCGGGAAGCTGTGAGCCTGAAGAACCGACCAGGTTGCATGTGGCGATGGATGATGCGTCGTGCCTATCCGAAGGCGGATGCAGTCGTGACGCTTTCGTTCGCCATGCAGCGAGAGGTGGAAAAACTACTTGGATTGTCCGGGCGCCAAGTGTATTGCATTCCCAATCCGGTGGACCAGGAGGCTCTCCGAGCCTTGTCCGAGACCCCGTTGGAGGATCCCCGTTTCGGGTCGAGTGAGTTCCCCTTTATCCTCTCTGTGGGTCGGCTGACGCCGCAAAAGGATTATGAGACTTTGATTCGGGCATTTGCGAAAATGAGAGGGTGGGCGGGTATGCATCTCGTAATCCTCGGAGAGGGACCGGAGCGAAGAAAGCTTGAAATCCTGATAAGGAAAGTCGGCATGCAGAAATACATCCATATGCCCGGGTATGAAACCAATCCATGGCGCTGGATGCGGCGGGCCCGGGTGTTTGTGCTCAGTTCGCGATGGGAAGGTCATCCAAATGCACTTGTCGAGGCTATTTCACTTGGGCTGCCTGTTGTCACTACAGAGTATGATGAGTCTGCGCATTCAACTGTAGGTGAGTACGGTTGTGTCGTGCCTGTTGGACAGGCCGAAAAGATGGCTAAGGCACTTGAAAACATCCTTAAGAGTTCTTCTGAGGTTCCCTTCCCGATCATATACTCACCCAGTACTGTCTCTTTACGGTATCTTGAAATACTGACTCCGTATAGATGACTTAACTTATTGTTAGCATGGTATTATGTATTTATTTCAAATATCTGTATCGGATACCGTTGGATTCGGTTTTGTATATATCCAGTGACTGAGATCTCGCTGCAATATTTCAGACAACATGGAAATATCATTATTAAAGTATTCGGACAGTTCTTGTCTGAACCGCCCTTCAAGTGGTGGGCGTTGTTCTGTTCGAGTAATCAATCGGTTCAATATTTCCTCTACGCCAAGCCGCTTTCGTAAACCAATACGTAATTTTATGTCACCAGCGATTGTGGCGGCTCTGCGTATGAATTTGTATCGCAGTTGTTTTGATGAATTTACTGTTGGGAAGTAAGTTCGCCCATCATCCATAACGCAGAGAAAATTCAGGGTCTTCAAATACTCTTGTCTTGAGTTGCTTTTCATGTCTTCCAGAAATACAGTTAAGACCCGTCGTTTATCGACTGCCTGGTATAGGCGGTCAATTTGTTCTCCAAGAGAGCAAACACGTCCATATAGTAGTCTCACGTCATAAAGCTGGCGTTGGTTGCGGCTTGTTGTGAACTGTCTGTTCCATGCGGTTTGGAAATCGAATTCCCTTTCTACGCCTGAAACGACTAGTTGCTGATGTAAAGAGTACGCCATATCAACTGGATTTCTTAAGCATACAATAAAGCGTGCGTCTTTAGCATAACCTAATATATTGTTAACGGCATTCTGAGAGTAAAGGTACCATACGGACGCTTCACCGACTGCTTTGTGTGCTTCTGTGGCATTTCTGAATAGTGACTCGTATTCATTCAAAGAAAAACATCGCGTGAAACTGTGATCGTTATTGAAATATGTTGGTTCTTTTCTTTCTGGAAGAAAGATCGAAGGATGCTCGGCCAGCCACGAGTATAGCGAGGTTGTGCCGCACTTGGGGGCTCCGATTATAAAGAAATTAGGCTTTTTCATGAGAGCTAAATTTGCGCATGTTGCCTATGATTGTGCTGTAAAGCCCTGTTCTGCAGTAAACTGCATTAACAAGATATATATTCCATAATATTGTGCTGGCTGTGGTTGCGATGGCGGCTCCCTTTGCGCCATATAATGGGATAAGAGCGAGATTCAAAATGATGTTCGTGATCGCGGCAATTAATACTCCTTTTGCCGCTAATGATTCATTGCCTGTCATGTTTAGTATTAAACCAACAGATCCAGAAAAAACATTTATTGTTTGGCCTAACGTTAGCAGCAGCAGTACGGTTTCGGCTGTGCTGTATGGCTGCCCAAATATGGCAGCAAGAAGACGTGATCCGAATATTATATAACATATCACGATTGGTGTGGAACAAAGAAATGCAATGCGAATGCTTGATGTTAATAGGCGTTGTAGATTGATTATGTTCTTGTCTAATGTGTGCAGTCGAGTTATGTGCGGCGCAATGATTATATTAATAATGATGAGGGGAATGCTGACTGTGCTTGCAAGCTGAGAGGCTACGCGGTATGTGCCAACTTCGCCAGGAGTGGCAAGCCAACCAAGCATTATAGTGTCGGCTTGGTTGTTTGTTATTAATGTGGCTCCCATTAATGACAGCGGTGCTGCGCTGAGTATCCAGGATTTGTTTTCATAAATGGGCTGAACATTGAAAATGGGGGGCGGAAAATATTTCCGTACAAAAAACCATGCAGTGAAACATGCTAATGAAAGGGAAAAAGCATGCAATATGAGTGTGGTGTGAGGGTTGATTGTAATGTAGAACGGTGTTAGTGGGGCGGAGATTATTAGCAATATAAAAAATATGGGGCGTATAAGATATTCGGGGATTTGGGACAGGGTGGTAAATCGCAATCCACGTAACAGACCTGTTAAAGCGTGTAGAGGGCTTGCAGTGATAACAACTAATGAAGACCATGCGAGACTAAATATGACAGGGGAATCATATATGGTAATTTTAGCGAGGTATGAGCTGGTTATTAATATGATGCCTGCCAAGGCTCCATAAGAGAAGCCCCATTGCATGACTCTGTTTTTCAGGCCGCGAAGTAATGCAAAGTTGTTTTTTGCGTCATAGAACGCGGAAAATCTCAGCGCAACGTTCGCCAAACCAAATTGGGAAGGAACTGTAGCCAATGCAGCAATGGCAAGCGCAAATGAATATAATCCATACCCGGCTGGTTCCAGCTTTCTTGCCAGAATGGCTGCAATTAAAAATTGCAGTGTGATGGAAATGGCGTGTATACCGCCGGTTCTTAATCCAGTGGTTGTGAGGTGGTTTTTCATTATGGGATTGTTGGCCGAAATTTGAAGATATATTCATTGCAACCACTGCCATGCTTTAGATGTGTTTTTTCAGAAGTGAAGTCGAGTTTTTCAAGATGTTCGATCACTGATTCTGGATCTGCCGTTTCAAATGGATAGCCGCCAATCCAGTCTACGACATCATGCCAAAGTGACATTCCGCGTTCGCTTCCTTGTAGCCAGGCAGAAGGCGATTTTCCATGCCTGATTCCAACGTAGACACGATACAGGACAGTCACGGAATACCAGCAGGCGGCCATTATCGTCTGAACGATTGCCGGTGATTCGACATAGAAATGTTTCACCATGCGCCAGGCCCGGCTTATGGTGCCCTGATCGTTATAGAGGCTGATGAAGAGTCGTCCCCCGGGGCGGACAGTGGTAACAATGCAGTCGAGCGCCCGCCACATGTCCCCTGTGTGGTGCAGGACACCCCAGGAATAGACGATATCGAATTGGCCGAGTCCGGACAGAAATACAGGGTCCAGGGCGTCGCCCGGCATGATGCTCCAGTTGCCAAAGAAACCGAACCGATTCTGTAGGCTTTTCGCGCAGGCGACGCTCTGTCGGTCGTAGTCGAAAGAAACGACGCGTCTAGCGCCGAGGCGGCAAGCTGCCAGAGAAAATAGACCGCTCCCGCAACCTGCATCGAGAAAAGTCATCCCTTCGAGATTATCGACGCCCAGCATCTGTTGCAATGAGCGGGTCGCCGCCTCGACCTGGGTCTCGGTGAGTTTGCGGGCAAAGTTTTGCCAGTTCCGGCCGAAACCGAAGCGCTGTTCCGTTGGTGACATTGTGCTATCAGGCATGTTCGGCTGAATTCATGAGCAGCATGAAACCGATGGGCATGGGATTGTCGGCTACGGATGACAACCGCGCCATGAGCCATCCGGTCATATTGCCAAGCGGGATGAGGATTATCGAGGCCATGAGTAGAATTGGTGCGAGTGGATGCCGCCTCTTCAGCGAATCGAGCGTTTGAAATGATAGGCCGAGACAGAAGAGCAGTGCGCCGGATTCGGCCGGTGAGCCATAGGCGATGGATTTTCTCACCGAGAAGCCGGTATCAGCCGCGAGAGCCATCAGCCCGTGGATAGTCCAGCGGTGAAAGTCAAAGGGCGCATCGTGAGTTGGATACATGAAGGGTGTGGTGACAATGAGAGTCCCGTTCGGCTTGAGAACCCGGTGCGCTTCACGTAGCGCGGCTGCGGGGTCGGCCAGGTGTTCCGCCACCTCCATCAGGACAATCGTGTCGATGCAGCCACCACGGAATGGCAGGGCGTGGGCATCGGCGGTCACATCGGGCCGGGCGGAATAGAGCATTGAGCCGGTCTGGAGGCTGTCCAGGCCGATATATATGCACTCATCGCCAAGGTGGCCGGCAATCACCCGGTCAGCGCATCCGACATCGAGAACGGTCCCGCTGGCCAGTCGGCCAATCTCCCGTATTCTTTCACGCTGTCGCCTGTATGCGAACCATTGTGGGTGCAACGGTGTCAGGCGGATGCCGTGGAGAATGCGCCTGAGCTTTTCCGCGATCACGACGGGTCACGCTCCGAAGTGATCACGGGCCGGTAGGTGAGATTGGTTATCTGTTCAGAAACCAGGCCGATCAGGAAAATGATGACCGATGAGGTCAGAAGAAAAACCGTCATCTGGGAGAGTCGTCCGGTGCTGAAGAATGTAAAGGCGTAGTAGCCGAGGCCCAGAATGAAGAAGAAAAAGCTGATGGGAACGAACATCTTCAACGGGGAGTAGAGGGTCCCGATCCTGAATATGATGAGCAGAAAGCGGATGCCGTCCTGAATGGGGCGCAGATGGCTTTTCCCAGTGCGCTGTGCGACCTCAATGGGCAGGTAGCTAACCGGGTGGCCGGCGCGGAAGAAGGCCATCGTAATGGTTGTCGGGTAGGAGAAACCATTCGGCAGCAGATGCAGGAATTCCCGGAACCGGTCGGCGCGTACGGCACGGAATCCGGAGGTCAGGTCCCGGACCCGGTGGCCGACCATCCAGCTCGCCAGCCGGTTGTAGAGCCGGTTGGCGATCCCGCGCCAGGGATTCGCCTGACCCCGGCTGTTGCGGGCACCAACAACCATGTCATAACCGCCTGATTCCAGCTCCGCCAGCAAACGGACGATGTCGCTGGGGGAATGCTGTCCATCGGCGTCCATGAAAACCAGGGTCTCACCGCTTGCGTGCCGTGCCCCGGACTTGACCGCGGCGCCGTTGCCCTGGCTGTAGGGGTGGCCAATCTCCCTGACACCCCATTCGGCGCAGACCTCCGATGTTTCATCCGTGGACCCGTCATTGATGACGAGCACCTCTGCGCCAGGGTGCAGTCGCCGTATCTCGGGCAACAGTCGGCTCAGGCTGCCGGCCTCGTTCTTGGCAGGCAGGATGATGCTGAGAGTCGGTGCCATGCTTTGAGGGCCTTCCTTCATGCGTATTCCATTCCAGAGATGTTGTTGCGCCTGCACATCTCCGTGCCGGACTGATGGATGTGCTGTGAAAATAGCATGTTATGTAGCCCAGTTCATGCGGCAGGAAGTTAAAGGCATGCTCCGGTCCGGGCATCGTGAAGGATTTGGCGCCGCCATTCTTTGATGCCGGCCACAAGACATGGACGGGCTGGGTTCGGCGCTGGGATTGCAGGACGTCCGTTGGGTGCCATGGCAGGCGGGGCGGTGCAACTTTCCGTCGTCAGTGATTATTCATCTGCCACGACTGCCGGGTGTTGTTCAGTTCCGCGCCTCTGTCATCTCTGCATGGGCCTGGGCCAGGAGGCTCTCGATCAACGCCTTGTGAGCACCGCCAAGCGGCCAGTGCTTTGCCTCGTCCAGCTTCCGGGCCTCGAGAATGAACCTCTCGGCAAGGTCCGGCCGGTTGGCGGAGAAGAGGATGTTCGCGGCCAGAAGATAGCTCGAAATCACCTTCTTGTGCTCGATCGCGCTCTCCACGGCGCGCATCGTGGCGTCGAGGTTGCGTTCCTTGGCATAGAGGTTGGATTTTGCGATGTAGAGATTGTGCATGCTCACAGCACTGTTCCAGAAGTTCGGATTGGCCAGTTGTGCATCGATGACCCGGTCGAATTCACGGGTGGACAGGATGGGGCACTTGTTGGTCGCGATCAGCATCGAGATATCTACAGACAGTTCCACAGCGCCATAATTGTGAGGGCTCTGTCTCAATCTGCCAATGAGCGTCTCCAGGGATGGTTGCTGTGCGGGATCGATAGTCCCAGCCTGGCAACTGTACTGCTGCTGCAACAGCAGCACGCCGGCATTGTTCGGGTGCTTTTGCAGGTACTGGGCAACTACCGCCCGTGCATCGTCGAGCTTGCCCTTGGCGCGCAGGTGGTTGGCATAGAACTCTGTCGCTCGCTCGGAATCCGGATGATTCGCATGATTGAAGTGCGCGAACAGATCCAGGTCTCCCCATACGGTGGTCGCATGGGTGGTTGTGATACCGGTCAACAGGAGAAGTGCGGCAAAGAGTGAAGGGGTGGCGGCACGGCCAATCCTTTGTCCGATTGCCCAGAGAGTGGATGTGACCAGAAGCAGTACCGCGAACCCAGCCATATAGTTTCGGTGCTCGAATGAGAGTTCAAGCGGCAGAAAGCTCGACTCCAGGGCGTGGCAGATGAGGAACCAGGCGACAGTGAAGAAAATGAGCGGGTAGCGCCTGCGCAGAAAATACGATCCGACCAGGGTTGTCGAGAGGAAAAGAACAGCAATAATAGTGGAAGTGGGCTGCAGCAGGGAGCTTGAGATGGCGATGTCGTCATGGAAAACAGTTATGTCTCTTCCGGTCGGAATCAGCAGCTGCAAGATGTAGCCAACCAGGATGCGCGCCTCTGTGAGCAGGCGTTCGGCCGGGGTGAATTCCCTCAACAGATAGGAAGAGGCGATCGCGTCGTGCTTGAACAGGAAATAGGCGGCCAGCAGCAGAATCGGGAGTTTGAGATAAATGAATTTCCAGAGTCGATAATGCTTCGGCTCTCCCTGTCCTTTGTTCAGGGTCAGAAGGTAGGCCACAAGAAGTGTGAGCGGGATGGTGAGGAACGCATTCTCCTTGGCCAGAAAGCCCAGCAGCACCATGATTGGGTAGACCGCCAGGAGGAGGAGCCAGCCCCGGCGGGGGGCCCTGTCCAGCAGTTCGCGTCCGTGAATGAAGGCAATAAGAGCGGCGAATGAGAACAGCGTTGACAGAATGGTCATCCGCTGCACCACATAGAGGGTGGTGGAGACGTTCATGGGGTGCACCAGCCAGAGGCTGGTGGTCATGAGCGCCACGGTGATAGGGGGTTTCCGCTCTGCGACAAGCGGTACCCTCTCAAGCAGGGCCATAAAAAACCAAAGCCCCAACAAGCCGGTGATCAGGTGCAGGCCGAGGTTGGTGTACTTGAATCCCCATGCTGAATGCGGCCACTCGTGCATGTTGAGCGTGAAGCTGAGCATGGAGAGGGGTCGTCCGGGAAACTCCCCCTGAATCAGCTTGCTGATGGTTGCGGTCCAGATGTCCGGGTAGTACCTGGCGGCCAGCACGAGGGAACTGTAGTCATCCAGCAGAAAGGCCCCATCCAGCCCGGGCCAGTAGATGAAAGCCGTCGCCAGGCACAATCCGGCCAGCAGCAGAAGGAACAGACCGGGTCTGCCTCGAAAGTAATCCGCTGTTCCCTTGTCCATGCCAGGATCTTCTCGCCAATGTCGAATGGGGGTGCTGCCGGTTCTGGTGTGATTCTATCAATCGGGAACGTATGAGAAGTGAGAATTCTGTGTGCTCATTCAGGCCATGGCCGCTGATGAAGGCGTGTGATACCGGTTGGTTCGGAAGGGGCGCCCATATTGATGGGCGAACGGGCATCATGCCATGAAAGAAAACGCCCACCGGAGTGGGCGTTTTCCATTTCTGCGGGGCAGCTGAGAAATCAGTTGCGGCAGTTCGAGGGGTAGTATTTCTGATCTGCAACCGCGCCGCTATTCGTGCACGCCCACTCGATATCCTTGCGGGCGGTATCCCGGGTTCCGGTCAGCTGTACGTAGGTGCCGTCCACGGCGGTGTTGATGTTGGTGAGCTGGACGCGCACCTGGGTGGAGGCCACGACCCAGGACATGCCACTGGTGTAGGGCGTGGTGCGGGTCGTGTCGATGCCGATGGACGTGGCGCTGGTGGCCAGGGTGCCGTTGGTGGAGTAATACTCCGACACGGAGGTCTTTGCCTCGGCCAGGGACGCCAGACCCTCGGACACTTTCGAGCGGGCGATGTAGTCCTGATAGGCCGGGATGGCGATGGCGGCGAGGATGCCGACGATGGCCACCACGATCATGAGTTCGATGAGGGTGAAGCCCTGCTGGGTGCGCTTCATGGTGATTCTCCTTGCTGTTCTCTGAGCGGGAAACGATGGTCTTCTTTGTTGCCGGGATGATGCCCTTGTATTCCTGATGAAGCAGGATGCATGCCAGGAAGCATCAATCTAAAGCATTGTCGCTGATTGTTATTGTAAGCAGATGATGTTAGGTGAATATGTAGACTGTCTCACACTCCTGTCAAGACGAGAAACCCTCATGTGGGCTGGTTTTTCCCTTCCGGCCAGTAATTGCTCGTGACCTGCAGCGTTAGAAAGTGACGCGATGTGTCACCTTGCCTGTCTCCTGATTCCGCGCTCACGGGATAGACTTTGTCTAAACCGTGTACGTATACTGTAACACCATGGGAACGTTAACGAATTCACAGCCCGTGCCGGCCCCCGACCTGATGGGGCTCCTGAGGCACCACGGCATCAACCCCACCCAGCAGCGGCTCGAGATCGCCCAAATTCTGCTCGCACGTCCGCAGCACATGTCGGCGGAGCAGGTGTTGCTGGAGGTCAACCAGGGCCAGGCCCTGGTTTCGAAGGCGACGGTCTACAACACCCTCGGCCTCTTTGCCCGCAAGGGGCTGGTGCGCGAGGTCATCGTCGATCCCTCCAAGGTCTTCTACGACTCCAATGTGAGTGCTCACCAACACTACTTCAATGTGGATACGGGCGAGCTGACCGATATCCCCGGGCACACCATGACCATGCCCGGCCTGCCCACGCCACCGGAGGGCACGGAGGCGGTGGCCGTGGATGTCATCGTGCGGGTGCGTAACAAGGACTAGCGGCGAGTTCCTGGTTTCGGGTATCGAGGAGGTGGCTTCGCTCTGGCGGGTGAGTTGGCAGAGGAATCCGCCCCTCCGGGGTTGGTTCAAGGTCCTCCATTCCCTGCGGCCGTAGGGCTGGATTCAGCCGGCCGGACGAGGCGCCCTGTTCGATGCTGTTGTGCAGATGAATCTTGCACCTACGAACCGGTGGCCGGTGGCCTGTGGCGCTCATTCCAAGGCCGGGTTCGTCCGGCCGGATACAGATCTCCGGCAATACACCCCTTCGTGTTCTTCGTGGCTTCGTGGTGAAAGGGCGGACTGGGATCCGGGGAGGGTTTCAGGTGGCTCCGCGTCATCCGGGGGATGTGGGGTGCGGTGGGTGGACTCTCCATTTGACACTGGGTGTGAACGTGGTTTGGTGTTTTCCCGGCCTTACCTTATACTTTGCGGCCTTGTGCCGGAGTAGCTCAGTCGGTAGAGCAACTGATTCGTAATCAGTAGGTCGGGGGTTCGATTCCTCTCTCCGGCACCAGAGATTTCAAGGGCCTGCGTTACCGCGCAGGCCCTTTTTTCGTTTTGGCGCGACCGGAATCGCCACGGGGCCGGTCATGTGTGCCGGGCCTACCCAGTCTACCCGCCCGATGCCCTGTCGCGGCGAGGGCGTCCCTCCCACCAGGCTGTCCGGCTCCCGGGGCTGGGCGCGCCCGGTGGGGGCCCATCCCCAGGCCGACGGCTGTGCTATGTTGCATGTTGTGCCGCAGCAACCCGGTTGCACGCGGTCCGTCTATGCTCATAGCGAATCCATGAACAGGAGGAATGATGGCGGAGGTTCGTTACCAGGACCTGGATTACGGGATCACGGTCATCGATGCGGAGTTCCACCGCCCCGGCGTGGCGGCCAGCTACCTGGTGGTGGAGAGGGGGCGCGCCGCCTTCGTGGAGACCGGGACGAGCCTGTCGGTGCCCGGCCAGCTGGCGGTGCTGGAGAAGAAAGGGATCCCGCGGGAGAGCGTGGACTACGTCATTCCCACCCACGTCCATCTCGACCACGCCGGCGGGGCCGGCGAGCTGATGCGCCATCTGCCCGCGGCGCGCCTGGTGATCCATCCCCGGGGCGCGCGCCACATGATCGATCCCTCGAGGCTCATCGCCGGGGCCGCCGCGGTCTATGGCGAGGAGGCCATCCGGCGCCACTACGGCGAGGTGGTGCCCGTCCCGGCGGAGCGGGTGATGGAGGCCGGCGAGGGCGATGAGGTGGATCTCAATGGCCGCACCCTGCGCTTCCTCGATACGCCGGGGCACGCCCTCCACCACTTCTGCGTCGTTGACGAGGCGGGGTGGGGCATCTTCACCGGTGACACCTTCGGTATCTCCTACCGGGAGTTCGACAACGAACAGGGCGCCTGGATCTTTCCCACCACCACGCCGGTGCAGTTCGACCCGCCGGCGCTGCATGCCTCCATCGACCGGCTGGTGGCCCAGGGGCTCGACTACATGTACCTGACCCACTATGGTCGGGTGGGTGGGGTCGATCGGCTGCGACGGCTGCTGCACGAACAGATCGACGGCATGGTGGCGCTGGGCCGGGAGCATGCGGCTGCCGGTGCCCGCCGGAAGGAGCGCCTGATCGGGGGGCTGATGGAGCAGATGCTGGCGCAGTTGGAGCGCCACGGCTGCACCCTGCCGGTGTCGCGGCGCCGGGAGCTGTTGACGATGGACGTGGAGCTCAACGTCCAGGGACTTGAGATATGGCTCGATCGCGAAGCGAAGACGGCGGCCTCCGCCTGAGCGGTGTGTTCTCCGGGCGCGTTGCCGCACGGCTCATGGTGCTGTCGCTGCTCCTGGGGTTCTGGGGCGCGCAGGCGGCGGGCGGCGGCGGTGTCCTGCGCCTGGAGATCAGCGGCGCCATCGGTCCGGCCACGCTCGAGTACCTGGAGCAGGGCCTGGAGGAGGCCCGGAGCCGCAACGCAGAGCTCGTGGTCGTGGTGCTCGACACCCCGGGCGGTCTCGACGGGGCCATGCGCGGGATGGTGCAGGCGATTCTCGCCTCGCCGATACCGGTGGCGGCTTACGTTTCGCCCCAGGGCGCCCGCGCGGCCAGCGCCGGGACCTACCTGATGTACGCCAGCCACGTGGCGGCCATGGCGCCGGCCACCAATCTCGGCGCCGCCACGCCGGTGCGCATCGGCGGGGTGCCCGGCGGCGATTCCGGTCCGGACGACGGGGACGGCAACGGCGATGCCATGGAGCGCAAGCTGGTCAACGACGCGGTGGCCTACATCCGCGGACTGGCCGAGCTGCGCGGGCGCAACGCCGACTGGGCCGAGACGGCGGTGCGGGAGGGGGCCAGCCTGAGTGCGGAGCAGGCGCTGAAGGCGGGTGTCATCGACCGGTTGGCGACCGACCTCCCGGCGCTGCTCAAGAGCCTGGACGGATTGGTGCTCGACGTGGACGGCCGCGAGGTGACCCTGGCCACGGCCGATGCGCCGGTGACCGTCCTGGAGCCCGACTGGCGCGCCCGGCTGCTCGCTTTCATCACTGACCCCAACGTGGCCTACATCCTGCTGCTGGTGGGCATCTACGGGCTCATCTTCGAGTTCGCCAATCCCGGCGGCTTCGCCCCGGGCGTGGTGGGCGCCATCTGCCTGGTCCTGGCGCTCTACGCCTTCCAGCTCCTGCCCATCAACTATGCCGGCCTGGCGCTCATGCTGCTGGGCATCGCCTTCATGGTGGCCGAGGCGGTGGTGCCGAGCTTCGGCGCGCTGGGCATCGGCGGCGTGGTCGCCTTCGTGGCGGGGTCGGTGATGCTGCTGGACACGGACGTGCCGGGCTTCGAGATCGCCTGGCCCATCATCGGCACCCTGGCGCTGTCCAGCGCGGCGTTCTTCATCCTCGTGGTGGGCATGGCCATCAGGGCCCGGCAGCGCCGGGTGGTGAGCGGGGCCGAGGAGATGGTCGGCAGTCCCGGCGAGGTGCTGGAGGATTTCGTCGACGGGCATGGCTGGATCCGCGTGCACGGCGAGACCTGGCAGGCCTGGAGCGGGGTCCCCCTGCGCCGCGGCATGCCGGTGCGGGTCACGGCGCGGGAGGGGCTGCGGCTGAGGGTGGAGCCTTTGCCGGACAAGGAACGGTAGGCGGCCCTGCAGGCGTAGGATGGGCAAAGGAGCGCAGCGACGTGCCCATCGGCATGGAGGTCGGTGCGGGCGTGATGGGACGCGGCGCCTTGCCCATCCTGCCGGCTTGGCGTCCCTGGCGCCTTGGCGGTGAACCGACAACGAGCAGCGCTGGGTGGGCAGGAATCCCTGCCCGTTGCGAACCAGGAAACGGAAGCCGAGGAGAATGCTCATGATTACCCCTCTCTACGTGGTAGTGGGCCTTGTCGTTGCCCTCCTGTTCTACTCCTTCAAGATCCTGCGCGAATACCAGCGCGGCGTGGTCTTCCTCCTCGGGCGCTTCTGGAAGGTGAAGGGCCCCGGACTGATCATCATCATCCCCTTCATCCAGCAGATGGTGCGGGTGGACCTGCGCACCGTGGTCATGGACGTGCCGAGCCAGGATGTCATCTCCCGCGACAACGTGTCGGTGAAGGTGAACGCGGTGATCTACTTCCGCGTCATCGACCCGGAGCGGGCCATCATCCAGGTGGAGGACTACTTCGCCGCCACCAGCCAGCTGGCCCAGACCACCCTGAGATCGGTGCTGGGTCAGCACGAGCTGGACGAGATGCTGGCGGAGCGGGACAAGCTCAACGAGGATGTCCAGCGGATCCTCGACACCCAGACCGACGCCTGGGGCATCAAGGTGGCCAACGTGGAGATCAAGCACGTGGACCTGGACGAGAGCATGATCCGGGCCATCGCCAAGCAGGCGGAGGCGGAGCGTGAGCGGCGGGCCAAGATCATCCACGCCGAGGGCGAGATGCAGGCCTCGGCCAAGCTGCTGGAGGCCGCCGAGGTCCTGTCCCAGAAGCCCCAGGCCATGCAGCTGCGCTACCTGCAGACTCTCTCCGGCATCGCCGGCGAGAAGAGCTCCACCATCATCTTCCCGGTCCCCGTGGACACCATCGACACCTTCATCGAGAAGGTGTCGCACGCGGTCCGGCCCCGGGCGGAGAGCTGATCGGTTTATTGATTCACCACGGAGAAGGACGAAAGGCTGAAGGAAAAGGCAGTTAACCGCAGATTACGCTGATTAACGCAGATTTTCCTGTCATGTTTCCAGACGTTCAGGGTCGATTGAGGCGCCCCTGGCCGTCGCGGACACTGCCTGGAGAACCCGTTGCGCGTGGTTCATCTCCGGGCCAGTCGGCGTAGGATGGGCAAAGGAGCGCAGCGACGTGCCCATCGGTGTGGAGGTCCGTGCGGACGTGATGGGCACGCTGCGCTTTGCCCATCCTACGGGCTGCCTTTTTCCTTTCACCTTTCGCCTTTCCTCGTGTCCTCCGTGCCTTCGTGGTGAAAATCTGCCTTTTATCAGAAAACTCTGAAATGCCGATGGGTTGCCGTATACTCGGACGCCTGTACCTGCGTTTCCTGGTGAACTGAGTCGTGGATTTTCCCGCCGGCATCGTGGGCGCCCCGTGGAACTGGCTGGGGCACCTCATCTACATCCCGGTTCTGCTCTGGGCCCTGTACCGGGCGCCCTGGTGGCGTATCCGCCAGGGCGAGGGCCAGCACCTGTTCCTGGGCGCCTGCGCCCTGGCGGTGGTGCTGTGGAGCATCCGCGCCGGCGTGACGCCCGGGCTCAACTTCCATCTCCTGGGCGCGAGCCTGATCACGCTCATGTTCGGCTGGGAGTTCGCCATCATCATCCTGAGCATCGCCCTGGCGGGCATCACCGGCTACGGAAGGGCGGGCTGGGACATGTTCTCCCTCAACGGGGTGATGATGATCCTGCTGCCGGTGCTGGTCAGCTACCGCATCTTCCTGATCGTCGACCGGAAGATGCCCAACTTCTTCATCTATGTCCTCGCCTGCGGCTTCTTCGGCGCCGGGCTGACCATCGCGGTCGCCGGCCTGGGCGCCATGCTGGTGCTGTGGCTGGGCGGGGTCTACAGCATCGATTACCTCGCCAACAACTACCTGCCCTACTTCCCCCTGCTGATGTTTCCCGAGGGGTTCCTCAACGGCTGGCTCACGGCGGTGCTGGTGGGCTTCAAGCCCCACTGGATGCGCACTTTCCGCGACGAGCGCTACATTGACGGGAAATAGTTGCCGGTTGCCGGGAATCGCGCGGCGGGTCGCGGAGACGTAGCAGTGACGTAGGATGGGCAAAGGAGCGCAGCGACGTGCCCATCGGTGCGCAGGAGGTGACGGCCACACCGCACCGCGCCCACCCGACGCCCTTGGAATGCGGCCGTGATGGGCACGCTGCGCTTTACCCATCCTCCGGACTCGCAACCATCCCCTATTCAAACCGCATGGAGAGGTCCACGGCCCTGACGTCCTTGGTGAGGGCGCCGGTGGAGATGTAGTCCACCCCGGTCTCGGCGATGGCGCGGACGGTGTCCAGGGTGACCCCGCCGGAGGCCTCCAGCTTCACCCGCCCGGCGGCCTTCTCCACCGCCGCGCGCAGTCCGTCCAGGTCGAAGTTGTCCAGCAGCACGGTATCGGCGCCGGCGCCGACGGCCTCGTCCAGCTGCCCGAGGGTCTCCACCTCCACTTCCACCGGCCGGCCCGGCGCGCTCCTGCGGGCGGCGGCGATGGCGGCGGTGATGGAGCCGCAGGCGGCGATGTGGTTCTCCTTGATGAGGAAGGCGTCCCAGAGGCCCATGCGGTGGTTGTGGCAGCCGCCGCAGGCCACGGCATATTTCTGGGCCGCGCGCAGGCCGGGGAGGGTCTTGCGGGTGTCCAGCACCCGCGCACCGGTGCCGGCCACCGCCTCGGCGTAATGGCGGGCGAGGGTGGCTGTGGCGGAGAGGGTCTGGAGCAGGTTGAGCGCGCTGCGCTCGCCGGTCAGCAGCGCCCGCGCAGGTCCCTCCAGGGTGCAGAGGGTCTGCTCCGGCTGCGCCGCGTCCCCGTCCTCCAGCTCCCAGTCCACCCGCACCGTGCCGTCCAGCTGGCGGAAGACCTCGTCGAACCAGGCCCGCCCGCACAGCACCGCCGTCTCGCGGGTGATGACCCGCGCCCGGCCGGCCGTGCCGGCGGGGATGAGCGCGGCGGTGATGTCGCCGCCGCCCACGTCCTCGGCCAGGGCCCGCGCGACGAGTTCCCGGATGGCTTCCGCTTCCATGGGATCAATCCACCGCCAGCAGTTCCACCTCGAACACCAGCGTGGCGTTGGGCGGAATGACGCCGCCGGCGCCCTGGCGGCCGTAGCCGAGCTGGGGCGGGATGGTCAGCCTGCGCATGCCGCCCACCTGCATGCCGGCCACCCCCTCGTCCCAGCCGCGAATCACCCGGCCGCCCCCGAGGGGAAAGCTGAAGGGCTCGCCGCGGTCGCGGCTGGAGTCGAACTGGCGCCCGTCCGTGAGCCAGCCGGTGTAGTGCACGGTGACGCGCTTGCCGGCCTCGGCGGTGGCGCCGTCGCCGGCCTTGAGGTCCTCGTACTTCAGTCCCGAGTCGGTAATCATCGCGGTCATGGTGGAGTTCCCGTATCTGCGGCAATCCGCACAGCATAGCGGAGGGGCGATATCCCGGGCTACTGTTGCCGGGGCTCACTCCGGGCATCGGGTCGCGGCGGCATATCGCCCCGCGGCGATGCCGTACGGGCTCCCCGGTCGCTTTGCAGGGCCGAATTCATTCGGCCGGGCACGGCAGCGGCTGGTGTCGAGTTGTGAGCGGATATCGCCCCGGGGGCGGCCCCCGCGCCCGCTGAATGCGTCTCCAGGGGTGAAGCAGTACACTGGATCAGGCATATACCAAAATAAGATGCCCGGCCGTGATGGCCGGGGCGGGGCGGGGGTGATGGGCGGAAACCAGCTGCGGGTACTGTTCCGGTCTCTGGCGGAGAGCGCCAGGGACCTGCTGCCCATCGTGGTGGTGATCGCCGTGTTCCAGCTGGCGCTTCTGCGCCAGCCCATTCCCAACCTGCTGGATCTGCTGGTTGGCGCACTGCTGGTGCTGCTCGGCCTGACGCTCTTCATCCGCGGCCTGGAGATGGGGCTGTTCCCCATCGGCGAGACCATGGCCTACGCCTTCGCGCGCAAGGGCAGCCTGTTCTGGCTGCTGCTGTTCGCCTTCGCGCTGGGGTTCGGCACCACGGTGGCGGAGCCGGCGCTCATCGCGGTGGCCGACGAGGCGGCGAAGATGGCGGCGGCGGACCGGGTCATCGCGAACGACCCCGCGGCGCTGGCGGGCTATGCCAAGGGGCTGCGCTATACCGTGGCCGTGTCGGTGGGGTTCGCCATCGTCGTGGGCGTGTTCCGCATCATCCGCGGCTGGCCCATCCAGTACCTGATCGTGGGCGGCTACATGGGCGTGGTGATCATGACCATCTTCGCGCCGAAGGAGATCGTGGGCATCGCCTACGACTCCGGCGGGGTCACCACCTCCACCATCACGGTGCCCCTGGTGACGGCGCTGGGGGTGGGGCTGGCCTCCTCCATCAAGGGCCGCAATCCCATGGTTGACGGCTTCGGCCTCATCGCCTTCGCCTCGCTCACCCCCATGATCTTCGTCATGGGCTACGGCATGGTGGTGGGATGAGCGGCCTGCTCGCCGCGCTGCTCGATACCCTGCGCGATGTGCTGCCCATCGCCGTGGTGGTGTTCGGCTTCCAGCTGCTGGTCATCCGCCGGCCCATACCCAACCTCAAGCGGGTGCTGCTGGGATTCGTCTACGTGCTGCTGGGGCTGGCCCTGTTCCTGGAGGGGCTGGAGCAGGCCCTGTTCCCCCTGGGGCGGCTGATGGCCGAGCAGCTCACCGCGCCGGAGTTCATCAGTGGCGGGGCCGAACTGCTGAGCCGGCCCCTGGGGGCCTGGGACTACCGCTGGATCTATCTCTTCGCCTTCGCCATCGGCTTCGCCACCACCATCGCCGAGCCGTCGCTCATCGCCGTGGCGCTGAAGGCCCACGAGGTCTCGGGCGGCGCCATCAGCGTCTGGGGGCTGCGCATCGCCGTGGCCATCGGGGTGGCGGTGGGCATCGCGCTGGGCACCTTCCGCATCGTCACCGGAACGCCCATCCACTGGTACATCATCGCCGGCTACGTGGTGGTCATCATCCAGACCCTCTACGCACCCCGGCTCATCATCCCGCTGGCCTACGACTCCGGCGGCGTCACCACCTCCACCGTGACGGTGCCGCTGGTGGCGGCGCTGGGGCTGGGCCTGGCCTCCACCGTGCCGGGGCGCAGCCCGCTGGTGGACGGTTTCGGACTCATCGCCTTCGCCAGTCTCTTTCCCATGATCAGCGTCATGGGCTACGCCCAGCTCAGCCGCTACCTGGGCCGATCCGGTGGTGGTGCAAACAGAAGCAGACAGGGACTCTGACCCGGAGGAACGCACATGCGCTTCAAACTGATCGTGGTGTTCGTTGAGGACGGCAAGACCGAGGCCGTGCTCACGGCGGCCCGTGAGAAGGGGGCCACCGGGGCGACGGTCATCAGCAATGCCCGCGGGGAGGGGCTGAACCAGCCCAAGACCTTCTTCGGGCTGAGCCTGGAAACCCAGCGGGACATGGTGCTGCTGCTGGTGGAGGAGCACCTGGCGCGCAGCATACTGGAGAAGATTGCCGAGGTGGCGGAGTTCGATGAACGGCCCGGCACCGGCATTGCACTGCAGCTGGATGTGGAGGACGCGGTGGGAGTCGCCCACCAGGTCCGCGAACTCGCTTCCGTGGTAGAGGAACAGATATGAGCCCGAGCAAGCTGGTACAGGTGCGGGACGTGATGAACCCGCAGGTGGACATGGTGGACGGCATGGCGACCGTGCGCGAGGCCCTGCGGGCGCTCCAGCACGTGGAGAACAAGTGCCTGGTGGTGAAGAAGCGGCACGAGCATGACGAGTACGGCATGCTGCTGCTCTCGGACGTGGCCCGCAAGGTGCTGGCCCAGGACCGGGCACCGGACCGGGTCAATGTCTACGAGGTGATGACCAAGCCCGTGATCAGCGTGGAGCCCGGCATGGACATCCGCTACTGCGCCCGCCTGTTCGACCGCTTCGGGCTGACCCGGGCCCCGGTGGTGGAGTGCGGCGAGGTGCTGGGCGTGGTCAGCTTCACCGACCTCGTGCTGCGGGGGATGCTGGCCGGGGAGTGATGCGCCTCTGTGTGTGAACGGATTCACAGGCAGGGCGGTTTTCGGTGTTTCCCCGGCGGCCGTTGTGATGGCAGTCACGACGCATGCAGGGCGCAGCGCCTATATTTGCCACAGTAGCGTGTGGCATCCATATCCAATTGCCCAGTGTCGTCTGTATGGCCGGTGACAAGATAGTTCCCATTCCGGGCCGGAACGCTCCCAACCAGGCGCGCGGCTCCACGCGCCTCACGGACATGCTGGTGCGCATGCAGAGCCGCTCTGCCGAGCACCTGACCCGGCTGTTGGAGCGGTTTCTCAACACCTCCGACGACTCCCTCTTTGCCCTGGCCGACAAGTCCGAGGAGACAGCGGCCCGGGATCTCTACTTCAACGCCATGCGCGAGGTCCGCATCAAGCGCCAGGGGATGCGCAACATCTTCCTCCAGGAGTGGGACCGCAGCTATCGCCGCTTCCTCACCAATCCCTATGCCCTGGCCGGGGAGCGTAGCCCGGAGGGGGCGTTCAACGTCGATTCCATGAAGCTCATGGACAACGACGAGCTCGAGGAGGACCTGGCCATCAAGACCATGGAGGGCAAGGCGGAGCAGCACTATGTCCTGCCCCTCACCCACCTGGGTGTCCGCCTCGGCTGGCTGGCCGGCGATACCAAGCTGGCCGAGGTTCCCACGCCCTTCAGCCCCACGATCGTCTGCAACGCCTTCCGGGCCTGCGCGCGGGGGCTGGAACTGGACATCCGCTCGCGCCTGGTGGTCTACAAGCTGTTCGAGCACGGCCTGATGGAGGGGCTGGGGGAGCTCTACCAGGAGCTGAACCATCTCCTCGTGGATGCCGGAGTGCTGCCGGAGCTCAAGACCACCTACCGCGCCAGGAGCCGTCCCGGTGACGAGGCGGGGGGCGCGCGCACCGGCGCGGCGGCCGAGGCGCCGGGCCGGGAGCCGGCCGGACGGGAAGCCCCCGCGGCGGGGCAGCGGCCGGGCGCCGACCCGGGTGTCGGCCTTTCGGGCAGCGAGGTGTTCGATCTCCTGCGCCGGGTGGAGAGCCGCATCGGCTCCCTGCCCGGCGGGCCCGGCGGCGGTGGCCTGGCCGTTTCCGAGCAGCCCCGGTTCGGTACCGGTGAGGTGATGCAGGCCCTCTCGGGCATCCAGCAGCGGGTCAAGGGTGGGGAGACCTACAGCCTCTCGGACGTGCGCGCCCTGCTCAACAGTCAGCTGCAGTCCCTGGCGCCCGGCGGGCAGACCAGCATCGGGCGCAGCGAGAGCGAGGCCATCGACGTCATCGGGATGCTGTTCGACTTCATCCTCGACGATCCCAACCTGACGCCGGTGGTGAAGGTTCTGCTCAGCCGCCTGCAGATCCCGATGATCAAGGTGGCCGTGGTGGACCGCAGCTTCTTCAGCAAGCGGCTGCATCCGGCCCGGCGACTGTTGAATGCCCTGGCCCAGGCGGGGATGGGGCTGGGCGAGGAGGGCGCCCCGGGTCACGACCAGCTGCTCGGCAAGATCGAGGAGGTGGTCAACCGCGTCCTGCTGGAGTTCGTCGATGACGTGGCCATCTTCGCCGGGCTGCTCGAGGACTTCGAGAGCTTCCAGCGCCAGGAGCGCCGGCGCTCGGAGATCATCGAGCAGCGGACCCGGCAGGCCGAGCAGGGCCGGGCCCGGGCGACGTCCGCCCGCCGTCGCGTGGACGAGGAGATTGGCGCCCGCCTGCGGGGGAAGCGGGTGCCGGAGGTGATCCGGGAGTTGCTCCAGGACGCCTGGTCACGGGTGCTGTTCATCACCTACCTGCAGGAGGGTCCCGAGAGCGACGCCTGGCGCCGCGGCCTGGAAACCGCCGACCTGCTGTTCTGGACCCTCGAGCCCAAGGGGGGGTACGAACAGCGCAAGGAGCTCATCGCCACCATTCCGAAGCTGCTGCAGGCCCTGCGGGTGGGGCTCACGAGCATCTCCTATGACCCGGTCGCCATGCGCCGCCTGTTCAAGGGGCTCGAGGAGTGCCACATCGGGGCGCTCCGGGTGAGCCGGGGCGAGCCGGCCGCCCCGTCCGCCGAGGATCGGAGCCAGGCTTTCGGGGTGGTGACGCCCGGCGGCATCGAGGTCCAGGAGTGGGAGGAGCAGTTCTTCGAGCCTGCCTCCACTCAGCCACCCGAGGTGAGCAGTCCGGAACCGCAGGCGCCCGCCGCACCCGCCTTCGACGAACAGGGAGAGGCGACGGTCGAGGCCATCGTGGTGGAGGAGCCGGGGGCCGATCAGCGCTCCGCGATCTTCGCCCCGGAGCCGGCCGAGTACCGGGAGCGGGTGGCGAAACTCGCCGTGGGCGGCTGGGTGGAGTTCCGGGGGCCGGGCGCTGGCGTGCTGCGGGCCAAGCTTTCCGCCCGAATCCGGGACGATGGGGGCGAACGGCTCCTGTTCGTCAATCGCAGCGGGGTCAAGGTGGCCGAAAAGGACATCGAGGAGCTGGCGCGGGCGCTGCGCCAGGGGCAGCTGGTGTTGCTGGACGACCGGCTGCTGTTCGATCGCGCCCTGGAGGCGGTCATCACCAGCCTGCAGGATCTCAACCGCTCGTGACGGGTTTTCTGTTCACCACGAAGGCACGAAGGGCACGAAGAAAGACGAACAACAGTAACCGCAGATTTGCGTGGATTGGCACAATTGGCTGTTCCACTTGGCAGTCTCGGAGTCGAACCACACCCAGAGAGTCTCGATGTCGGCGCCAAGTGAGGAGATGCGATCGCAATCAACTATGACCGTGGGAAACAGGACAGAAAAATCAGCGTTAATCCACGTAAATCTGCGGTCAACTGCCTTTGCTTCTTATCTTTCTTCGTGCCCTTCGTGGTGAATAGCTTCGCTACCCGCCGGTCAGGAGCCGGTGTTCCGCCTGCTCCAGCGCCTCCGGGGTGCCGTAGAGCACCAGCACGTCGCCTTCCTGCAGCCGCGTGTGGGGCTCGGGCTGCGGGCCGCGGATGTCGCCCCGGCGCACCGCGGTGACGGTGACGCCGCTGCGTTCGAGCTCCAGTTCCTCCAGGCTCCGGTCCACCGCGTGGGCGGCGGCGGGCAGGCTCACGGCGTGGAGCCGCTCGCGCGCACCATCCTCGTCCGCCAGCGGGACGGGCTCCAGCCCGGGAAAGAAGCCCCGTAGCGACTGGTACTGGGCCTGCCGCACCGCCTGGGTCTGGCGCAGGATTCGCGTGACCGGCACCCCGAGCAGCACCAGCAGGTGTCCGGCCAGCAGCAGGCTCGATTCCAGCGTTTCCGGGAACACCTCCGTGGCGCCCATGGCCCGCAGCTGATCCAGCTCGGAGGCGTCGCGGGTGCGGACCAGCACCGGCAGCCCGGGCCGCAGCTGCCGTACCTGCTCCAGAATCTTCATCGCCGAGGCGGTGTCGGCATAGCTCACCACCAGTGCGCCCGCCCGCATCAATCCGGCGGAGAGGAGCATCTCCCGGCGGGTGGAGTCGCCGTAATGGACCCGCTCACCGGCGTCCCGGGCCTCCCGCACGCGCAGGGGATCCAGATCCAGGGCCACGTATTCGCGCCCCTCCTGCTCGAGGAAACGGGCCAGCGCCTGTCCCATCCGGCCGTACCCGCAGATGATGACCTGCTCCTGGAGCGCCTGGGTGCTCTCGCGCACCTGATCCTCCATGCGGCTGAAGCCACGACCGTAACTCAGGGCGCAGAACCGCTGTGCGATCACCAGGCTCGACCGGATCAGCACCGGAGCCAGCCCCATGCTGAGCACGATGGCCATCAGCAGGGGCTGGCTCTCGGCGGGCTGGTAAAGTCCATAGGCCAGGGCCAGAGAGATGATGACGAAACTGAACTCGCCGCCCTGGGCCAGGGTCACCCCGGTGCGCAGGGCCACGCCGGTCTCGGTGCCGGCGAGGCGTGCCAGGCCCATGATCAGTCCGGTCTTGAATACCAGGATGACGGCCAGCAGCAACAGCATCCAGGGCCAGACCGCGGGCAGCGCGGATAGATCGAAGAGCATGCCCACGGTGACGAAGAACAGGCCCATCAGCACGTCCTGGAAGGGCCGGATGTCCGCCTCCACCTGGTGGCGGAACTCCGTCTCGGCAATCATCATCCCGGCGATGAAGGCGCCGAGCGCCAGCGACATCCCGGCGGCATGGGTAAGCCAGGCCGCGCCCAGGGTCACCAGCAGCACGGTGAGCATGAACAGCTCGGCGGAACGTGCCGCCGCCACCTCCCGGAACAGGGGGCGCAGGGCCCAGCGCCCCACCGCCAGGAGCAGCGCGAAGACCAGCAGCCCCTTGGCCAGGGTCAGGGTCAGCAGGGCCAGGAGGTCGCCCCCGCCCCCGCTGCCCAGCGCCGGAATGAGGATCAGGAACGGCACCACGGCCAGGTCCTGGAACAGCAGCACGGCGATGGATTGGCGGCCGTGGCGGGAATGGATCTCGGTCTGTTCCGCCAGCTGCTTGGTGACGATGGCGGTGGAGGACATGGCCAGTGCGCCGCCGGTCACGAAGGCCGCCTCCGGGGAGCGTCCCAGCAGCCAGGCGGCCACCCCCACCAGCAGGGTGGTGATGAGCACCTGGCTGCCGCCGAGCCCGAGGACGGTGCGGCGCATGGCCAGCAGGTGCGGCAGGGAGAACTCCAGGCCGATGGTGAACATCAGGAACACCACCCCGAACTCGGCCAGCAGGCGGGTGTCCTCGGTATCCGGGATCCAGCCGAATCCGTGCGGACCCACGGCCATGCCCACTGCCAGGTAGGCGAGGATCGGGGGCAGGTGCAGGCGGCGGAACAGGGCCACCACCAGCACCGCGCTGGCCAGCAGCACCAGCACTTCCAGGAGGATGCCGTAGGTCATGAGTCTGATTATGCCTCACCACGAAGGCACGAACATTCACCACGAAGGCACGAAGGGCACGAAGAACAGGCAACAGGAAGAGTTATCCGCAGATTACGCAGATGACGCAGATTTCCTTCATGCGGTCTAAAGCGCAGTACTCATTGTTCGGGAGGGGTGCTGCTTGAAGGACCGGGTAAAACCCCGGTCTTGGCTTCCGGTACCGAACCCGCAATCAGAACAAACAAATCTGCGTAATCTGCGTAATCTGCGGATAAACAGTCTTTGTCTCTGTTCGTGCCTTCGTGGTGGGATCCCCTCTGTAGACCGCGGTGGGTCTACTCCGAAGGCGCGAGCACCAGGCGCAGGCCGCTGAAGCCGTGGCGCTGCTGCGGCGCGGCGGGGTGGCGGAAGCTGGCCCGGCGCACGGCGGGCTGGGCATGGAGCGTCGCGCCCCGCAGCACCCCGGGTTCGCCCTCGAACAGGCGGGGCGAGGGGCTGCCTTCCGGGAACGGGCTGAAGCCGGCGTAGGGCTGCAGCGTGTTGGCGCACCACTCCCGCACCTGCCAGGGGTCGTCCAGGCTGCCCAGGCGGCAGGCCGCCTCCCACTGGTACTCGTGGGGCAGGCGGGCGCCGGCGAGTTCCGGCACGGCGTGGCCGGCCCAGGCCGCGAAGGCCTCGGCCTCGTGCCGGCATACCCCCTGGACCGGAGCCTCGGGGGCGAGCGCATAGGCGCCGTTGAGCCCGATGCCGAACCACTCGCCCCGGCCGTTGCGGCGCCAGCTGTCCGGCTGCTCCACACCGCTGCCCCGCAGCCACGCCAGGCCGGCCTCGCTCCACCAGCGGGGCTCGGCGTAGCCGTCCTCCTCCATGAACGCCAGGTACTCGGCGTTGGTGACCGGGCGGACGGCGATGCGGTAGGCGGTCAGCTCCACCGCCTGGGGCGGCAGCTCGAGGTCGAGGGCGCGGGGATTGTCGGTGCCGCCCACCCGATAGTGGCCCCGGGGAATCTCATGGGTGGCGGTCGCCGGGCGGGCCGGGCGCAGCGGCTCCGCCACCGGGAACTCGGTCGCCGGCTGTCGCAGCGCCCGCTGGGTCAGCACCATGAGCATCTCCTCGTAGATGAGGGCCAGGTGCTGCACGAGATAGTGGACCAGGTACTCCCGCTCCAGCAGGGGATGGTCCGGCAGCAGCCCGGGATTGGCCAGCCGCATCAGGGTGTCGTCGAACCAGGCCTGCGCCCAGACGAGCAGGTCGTCGCGCCCCGGCAGCTCGCTGCCGCGCCGGGCGACGGGCAGGGGGGCGGGGCCGTAAAGGGGTTCGAGCGGGCCCACCACGCCCTGCTCGCCCAGCACGCGATCGCGCAGCCAGTAGGCCTCCAGCCAGGCCGCGCGGCCCAGGTACCAGCCGAGGGGCGCGAGATCGGGGTGGAACTGCTCCCGGCAGTCCGGGTCGCTGACTCCCTCCACGAGGAGCGATATCAGGTTCTGGAGCTGGCTCAGCTGGCCGAGCGTGCTGGCGGAAATGGCGGGCATGGGATGAATGCTTCCTGGACTGATACGCTGTGCCTGGGGGTGTCGCGCAAAGCCTGTGGTACGGGCGGACCGGGAGCCTGCCGGGACCGGGTGGAACGGCGTCGCGGGGCGGTTCGCTTCCGGTCCATGGGACGGCCGCGGCGGCCGGTACGATGCTTTGCGTTTTCACAACAAACCGGGCAATGGTAGCCTATACGCCCCGCGATGGCACATGCCTTCCATGCCCGATACCGACTTCACAGTCCTCGACGAATTCAACTTCTATCCCACGCTGGCGGATGCCAGCGGGGCGAGCCTGGTGCTGTTCACCACCCCGGAGTGCGGCGCCTGCCGTGTCTATCGGCGCGCCCTGCACGAAACCCGGGCGCAGGGCGCCGGGTTCAGGGTGTTCGTGGTGGACGCCGGGAACAGCCTGGCGCTGACCCGTGAATACGAGGTATTCCACCTGCCGGCCCTGTTCCTGTTCCGCGACGGCCACTTCCATGCCCGCGTCGATGCCGCCCCCGTCCCCCGGGAGTTGTGCCGGGCCGTGGACGAACGGCTCGGGCACCCGGCCGAGGAGGCGCCCTGATGGAGCTGAGCGTCGACCCGGAAACCGGGCTGCTGGCCGCCGCCGGGTACCTTCCCTCGCCCAATTGCGACGCGCGCCCGCCCGATTCGAGCATCGACCTGGTGGTGGTGCACGGCATCAGTCTGCCGCCGGGGGAGTTCGGCGGCGGACATATCGCCGCGCTGTTCACCAACCGGCTCGACCCGGGGGCGCATCCCTACTTCGCGGAGATCGCCCACCTGCGCGTCTCGGCCCACCTGCTCATCCGCCGTGACGGCGAGCTGCTGCAGTTCGTGCCCTTTCACCAGCGGGCCTGGCATGCCGGCGTTTCCAGTTTCGAGGGGCGCAGCGCCTGCAACGACTTCTCCGTGGGGATCGAGCTGGAGGGCGTCGATGATCTCCCCTACGAGCCGGTGCAACTGGAACGGCTCGCCGCGGTCATCCGGGCGTTGAGCCGTGCCTATCCGGCGATCCGCCCCGATCGCGTGGTGGGGCACAGCGATGTGGCGCCCGGACGCAAGACCGATCCGGGGCCGGCCTTCGACTGGCGCCGGCTGCATGCCCTGCTGGAACCGCACCGGCCGGTCCTGGCCCGGGCGACGGACACCAACCCGACGGAATAAGGATTGATGACCACGACCATCGATTTCATCCGCCACGGCGAGCCCGTGGGCGGCAGCCGCTATCGCGGTGGCGGCGTGGACGACCCGCTGAGTGAGAATGGCTGGGCCCAGATGCGGGCGGCGGTCGGCAACCACCGCCCCTGGCAGGCCATCTACACCTCGCCGCTGGTTCGCTGCCGGGCCTTTGCCGAGGAACTGGCCGCCCGCCATGGCGTGCCGCTGCGGGTGGATGAGCGCCTGCGCGAGATCGGTTACGGTGAGTGGGAAGGCCGTTCCCATGCCGAGGTGCAGGCCGAGGATCCCGGGCTGCGCAAGCGCCTGTGGCTCGACCCGGTGGTGTTCATGCCCCCGGGCGCCGAGTCGCTCGAGTCCGCCCGGGCGCGGATGACGGGAACCTGGGAGGATATCCTCGACCAGCATCCCGGACAGCATGTGCTGGTGGTGGCCCATGCCGGGGTCATCCGCATGCTGCTCAGCCAGATGCTGGGGATGCCCCTGGAGCGGCTGTTCAGCTTCTCCGTCTCCTACGCGGCCCTCAGCCGGGTGGCCGTGGACGCCATCGACGGCGCGCGCCTGCAGCGCCTGCTGTTCCATGGCGCCAGCCGGCTGCCGGAATCCGCCCCGTGAAGCCGGTGATCCCCACTTCGGCGACGGCTCCCGCGGATCGCCCCGCCGCGGCGATCTGGTTCAGTGCGCCCGGCTGCGGTGTCTGCAGTGTCCTTCGGCCACGGGTCAAGTCGCTGTTCGAGCAGGAGTTTCCGCAGATCCTGTGGCAGGATGTGGATACTGCGGCGCAGCCGGAGGTAGCGGCACAACACCAGGTTTTCACCATTCCCACACTGCTGGTGTTCCTCGACGGGCGCGAATTTCTGCGCCGGGCGCGCAACTTCAGTCCGGCCGAGGTGCGGGACGCCCTCGCCCGACCCTACGGTCTGTTGTTTGGTGATGCGTGAGTGCGTCAGTGCGTGATGCGTGATGTGAGGCACCCGGCCGGGCGGGGCATCGTGCTCCGGCCTCCCGGCGTGCAGCCAGGATAGCCCTTGTCCCTGGTCTCTTGTCCCGCTATATCCTTATATTCTATTGCGCCGCAAAATGAGTTCCGGCGGACGGTTCGATACAATGGGAATCAAGTCATTAAGATTTCTTATTCGTACATAAGAACACTTGTTGTTTTGGTTTGCCGGTCCAACCAGCCGGTTCCGGGCCCATGCGCACCGATTCAGACCCCGTCCCCGGCACGGCCGGAGGAAGCGGGGCGTTCTGGTGCGGTTCTGATTGAGGATGAGTGCGTATGTCCGTAGTAGCGAACGATATCGACCCCGTCGAAACCTCGGAATGGGTTGAGGCGATGGAGGCCGTCCTTGAGCGCGAGGGGCCCGAGCGCGCCCACTACCTTCTTGAGCGCCTGGTGGACAAGGCGCGCCGCTCCGGGGCCTATCTGCCCTATACGGCCAATACCGCCTACCTGAACACCATTCCGGCCGCCCTGGAAGAGCACATTCCGGGGGATCCGGAGATGGAGCGGCGCATCCGCGCCATCATCCGCTGGAACGCCATGGCCATGGTGGTGCGCGCCAATCGCGAAAGCTCCGAGCTCGGGGGGCACATCGCCACCCACGCCTCGGCGGCCACCCTCTACGATGTGGGCTACAACTACTTCTTCCACGGGCCGGAGGCGGAGCAGGGCGCCGACCTGGTCTACATCCAGGGCCATGCATCGCCCGGGGTCTACGCCCGCGCCTTCCTCGAGGGGCGCATCAGCGAGGCGCAGCTGGATCGTTTCCGCCAGGAGGTGGAGCCGGGCGGTCTTTCCTCCTATCCCCACCCCTGGCTGATGCGGGATTTCTGGCAGTTCCCCACCGTGTCCATGGGGCTCGGTCCGCTGCAGGCCATCTACCAGGCCCGGTTCATGAAATACCTGCACAATCGCGGCCTGGCGGACACCAGCCAGCGCAAGGTATGGGCCTTCATGGGCGACGGCGAGATGGATGAGCCGGAGTCCCTGGGGGCCATCTCGCTGGCCGCCCGCGAGAAGCTCGACAACCTGGTGTTCGTGATCAACTGCAACCTGCAGCGGCTCGACGGCCCGGTGCGCGGCAACGGCAAGATCATCCAGGAGCTGGAGGCGGGCTTCCGCGGCGCCGGCTGGAATGTCATCAAGGTGATCTGGGGCCGCTACTGGGATCCGCTCATCGCCCGCGACACCCAGGGCATGCTGCTCCGGCGGATGGAAGAGGCGCTCGACGGCGACTACCAGAAGTACAAGAACCGCGGCGGCGCCTACACCCGCGAGAATTTCTTCGGCAAGTACCCCGAGCTCAAGGAGATGGTGGCCAACATGTCCGACCAGGACATCTGGCGCCTGAACCGCGGTGGCCACGATCCGCACAAGGTCTATGCCGCCTACGCCGCGGCGGTGAAGCACAACGGCCAGCCCACGGTGATCCTCGCCAAGACGGTCAAGGGCTACGGCATGGGCGCGGCGGGCGAGGCGGCCAACGTCACCCACTCCCAGAAGAAGATGGATTTCGCGGCGCTGAAGCAGTTCCGCGATCGCTTCAACATCCCCGTACCCGACGACCAGCTGGAGCAGGTGCCCTACTACTACCCGGGCGAGGACAGCCCCGAGATCCGCTACCTGCGGGATCGCCGGGAGCGGCTCGGCGGCTCCCTGCCGGTGCGCCTCAACCAGGCCCCGTCCCTCGAGACTCCCCCGCTGAAGGCGTTCCAGAGCCAGCTCGACGGCTCCGGCGAGCGGGAGATCTCCACCACCATGGCCTTCGTGCGCATCCTCACCCAGCTGTCCCGGGACAAGGGCATCGGCAAGAACCTGGTGCCCATCGTGCCCGACGAGGCGCGCACCTTCGGCATGGAGGGGCTGTTCCGCCAGCTCGGCATTTACTCCCACTCCGGCCAGCTCTACGAGCCGGAGGACAAGGACCAGCTGATGTGGTACCGGGAGGACAAGGCCGGACAGATCCTCGAGGAGGGCATCACCGAGGACGGCGCCATGGCCTCGTGGATGGCCGCCGCCACCGCCTACAGCAGCTACGGGATCAACATGGTCCCCTTCTACATCTTCTACTCCATGTTCGGGTTCCAGCGCGTCGGCGACCTGGCCTGGGCGGCGGGTGACATGCAGGCGCGCGGCTTCCTCATCGGCGGCACCGCCGGGCGCACCACCCTGGCGGGCGAGGGCCTGCAGCACCAGGACGGCCACAGCTTCCTGCAGGCGGCCACCATTCCCAACTGCGTGGCCTACGATCCCTGCTACGCCTACGAACTGGCGGTGATCATCCAGGACGGACTGCGGCGCATGTTCCGCGAGCAGGAGAACGTCTTCTACTACATCACCACCATGAACGAGAACTACGCCCAGCCGGCCATGCCGCAGGGCGTGGAGGAGGGCATCCTCAAGGGCATGTACCGGCTCCACGAGGCGCCTGCGCCGAAGGGACGCAAGAAGGCACCGCCGCGGGTGCAGCTGCTGGGTGCCGGCACCATCCTGCGCGAGGTGGAGGCGGCCGCCGAGCTGCTGGCCGCGGACTTCGGGGTGAGCGCCGACGTGTGGAGTGTCACCAGCTTCAACGAACTGCGCCGTGAAGGGCTGGACGTGGACCGCTGGAACCTGCTGCACCCCGGCGAAGCCCCGCGCACCTGCCACGTGACGCAGGCGCTCGGCGAGCGTCCCGGCCCGGTGGTGGCCGCCACCGACTACATCAAGGCCTACGCCGACCAGATCCGCGCCTGGGTCCCGGGCCGCTATGTCGTGCTCGGCACCGACGGCTTCGGCCGTTCCGATACCCGTGCCCATCTGCGCCGTTTCTTCGAGGTGGATCGCCACTACGTGGTGGTGGCGGCACTGCACGCCCTCGCGGGCGAGGGAACGATTCCCCCGGCGAAGGTGAAAGAGGCCATGGAGCGCTACGGCATCGACCCGGAGAAGCCCAATCCGGTCACCGTCTGACGGCCCCGGCTTCCGGTCACAGGCAATCGGCAGCGGGGCCGGCGGCGGCCGGCCCCACGCAGTGGAGGAATACCCTTGGGAACCCAGAAAGACGTCTTGATTCCCGACATCGGCGACTTCGCCGATGTGGATGTGATTGAAGTGGTGGTGGCCCCCGGCGACCGGGTGGATGTCGACGATCCGCTCCTCACCCTGGAGAGCGACAAGGCCTCCATGGACATCCCGGCGCCCTTCGCCGGCGTGGTGAAGGAGGTGAAGGTCAAGGTGGGCGACAAGGTCTCCGAGGGGGATGTCGCGTTCGTCATCGAGGCCGAGACGGCAGGAGCACAGGTACCCGCCGTGGAGTCGGCGCAGGCGGCTGTCCCGGCTCCTGAGCCGAAGGCCGTGCCCGCCCCGGAGACCCGTGCCGCGCCTCCGCCTGCCCAGGCGGCAGCGGAATCCATGGCGGAGACGCCGGCATCGCCCTGGCAGCCGCCGCCCGTGCCCGCCTATCCCGCCATGAGCGAGGTGGCCACGGGGCAGGTTCACGCCAGCCCCTCGGTGCGTCGCTTCGCCCGTGAGCTGGGGGCGGATCTCGCCAAGGTGACCGGAACCGGGCCCAAGGGGCGCATCCTCAAGGAGGACGTCCAGGGTTTCGTCAAGTACGAGCTTTCCCGGCCCAAGGCCACCCCCGCCGGCGGCTCCGGGTTCAGCCTGCCGGAGATGCCGGAGGTGGACTTCAGCCGCTTCGGCGAAATCGAGACCCAGCCTCTTTCGCGCATCAGGAAGATCTCCGGTGCGAACCTGCAGCGCAACTGGATCACCGTTCCCCACGTGACCCAGCACGACGAGGCCGACATCACCGACATGGAGGCCTTCCGCAAGGCTCAGGGCGAGATCGCGGCCAGGGAGGGTGTGCGCCTGACCCCGCTGGTGTTCCTGATGAAGGCCTGCGTGGCGGCGCTGAAGGCCTACCCGGACGTGAACAGTTCGCTCGCGCCCGACGGCGAGAACCTGATCCTGAAAAAGTACTTCCATATCGGCGTGGCGGTGGACACCCCCAACGGCCTGGTGGTGCCGGTGATCCGGGACGTGGACCGGAAGGGGCTCATGGCGCTGGCCCGCGAGCTCGGCGACGTGAGTGCCAAGGCGCGCGAGGGCAAGCTCGGCCCGGCGGACATGCAGGGCGGCTGCTTCACCATCTCGAGCCTCGGCGGCATCGGGGGAACCCAGTTCACCCCCATCGTCAACGCCCCCGAAGTGGCCATCCTCGGCGTCTCCCGCGCCGAGATGAAGCCGATCTACGACGGCCAGGGCGGATTCGTGCCGCGGCTGATGCTCCCCCTGTCGCTCTCCTATGACCACCGGGTCATCGACGGCGCCGCCGCCGCCCGCTTCACCACCTACCTGCGCCGCTTGCTGGGGGACATCAGGACGTTGTTGCTGTGATGGGTGAATGCGTGAGTGCGTGATGGGTGATGGGTGATGGGTGATGAGTGATGAGTGATGGGTGATGGGTGATGGGTGATGGGTGATGGGTGATGGGTGATGGGTGATGGGTGATGGGTGATGAGTGATGAGTGATGAGTGATGGGGTGCTCTCATGGATGAGACGAGCAACGCATATGGACACAAACGACTTCTGGTGTGGAAGCAATCCATGGAGCTGGTGGTGGCAACCTATGCTGCGACACGCGCCTTTCCGGCAGTTGAGCGTCATGGATTGGCCTCACAGATGCAGCGTGCGGCAGTATCCATTCCGAGCAATATCGCAGAAGGATCTGCCAGGGGATCAAAGCGCGATTCGTTGAGGTTTTATGTCTTTGCCAGGGGAAGCATCGCCGAGCTTGACACCCAGTTCGAGATTGCCAGGAGGCTTGGGTACCTTGACGAAGTAAGGTTTCGCGAGCTGACCTTGAGGCTGGATCGGATTAGTCGCCTGCTGAACGGCTTGAGGAATGCCCATTCGGCGGGTTCTTGAGAGCCCATCACCCATCACCCATAACGCATCACAGCGATTTGAGTTTCCACGGCATTCACGCCAACCCAATGACAGGAACAAAGCCGAATGAGCAAGACAGTCGAAATCCGCGTTCCCGACATCGGCAATTTCGAGAACGTGGATGTGATCGAGGTGCTGGTGGCGCCGGGGGACGCGGTCGAGGCCGAGACCTCGCTCATCACCCTGGAGAGTGACAAGGCCACCATGGATGTCCCGTCGCCGCAGGCCGGCGTGGTGCGGGAGCTGCATGTGGCGGTGGGCGACAAGGTCTCCACGGGCAGCCTCGTCCTGCTGCTGGAGACTGCGGCCAGTGGCGCGGCGGTTGCCCAAGCGCCCGCGGCGGCCCCCGAAAAGGCCCCGGCCGCCGCTCCCTCGCCGCAGGCGGCAACCACCGCCGAGGGGGACCTCCATGCCGAGGTGGTGGTGCTGGGTGCCGGCCCCGGCGGCTACACGGCCGCGTTCCGGGCCGCGGACCTGGGCCTGAAGACCGTGCTGGTGGAGCGCCACGCCCGCCTGGGCGGGGTGTGCCTCAACGTGGGCTGCATTCCCTCCAAGGCGCTGCTGCACGCGGCGAAGGTCATCGACGAGGCCGCCGAGATGGCGGAGCACGGCATCCGCTTCGGCGCGCCCGAGGTGGACCTGGACGCCCTGCGCGGCTGGAAGGAGAGCGTGGTGGACCGCCTCACCAAGGGTCTCGGCGGCCTGGCGAAGCAGCGCAAGGTGACGGTGGTGCAGGGGCGGGCCCGCTTCGCCGCCCCCAACCAGCTGCTGGTGGAGACCGCGGAGGGAGCCCGCCGGATCCTGTTCGACAAGGCCATCATCGCCGCCGGTTCGCGCCCGGTCCGGCTGCCGTTCCTGCCCGAGGATCCGCGCATCATCGACTCCACCGGGGCGCTGGCCCTGGCGGATGTGCCGGGGCGCATGCTGGTCATCGGCGGCGGCATCATCGGCCTGGAGATGGCGACCGTCTATCACGCCCTGGGCGCGGCGGTCTCGGTGGTGGAGCTGCAGGACAGCCTCATTCCGGGCTGCGACAAGGACCTGGTGACCCCGCTCACCCGGCGGGTGAAGAAGCGCTACGAGAACATCTGGCTGCAGACGAAGGTGACCGCCGTGGAGGCGCGCGAGGACGGCCTGCACGTGACCTTCGAGGGCGCCCAGGCGCCGGCGGAGCCGCAGCGCTTCGATCGTATCCTGGTGGCGGTGGGGCGCACCCCCAACGGCCGTGACATCGGCGCCGAGGCCGCCGGCGTGGCGGTGGACGAGCGCGGCTTCATCCCCGTGGACGCGCAGATGCGCACCAACGTGGCGCACATCCATGCCATCGGCGACATCGTCGGCAATCCCATGCTGGCCCACAAGGCGAGCCACGAGGGCAAGATTGCCGCCGAGGTATGCGCCGGCCTGAAGAGCCGTTTCGATGCCCAGGTGATCCCCTCGGTGGCCTACACCGACCCGGAAGTGGCCTGGGTGGGCGTCACCGAGACCGAGGCGAAGGCCGAGGGGCGCAAGGTGGGCAAGGGCGCCTTCCCCTGGGCCGCCAGCGGCCGCTCCCTGAGCCTGGGGCGCGACGAGGGCCTGACCAAGCTCATCTTCGACGAGGAGACCCACCGGGTCATCGGCATGGGCGTGGTGGGCCCCAATGCCGGCGAGCTCATCAGTGAGGGGGCGCTGGCCATCGAGATGGGGGCCGATGCCGCCGACATCGGGCTGACCATCCATCCCCACCCGACCCTGTCCGAGAGCGTCATGATGGCCGCCGAGGCCTTCGAGGGCACCCTCACCGACCTCTACCTGCCGAAGAAGAAGTGATTGTTGATAGACAGGATTTACAGGATTGACGGGATAGAGACCAAACGCCGTTTATCCGCAGATTACGCAGATTACGCAGATTACGCAGATTGAATCCGGAGCCGGGCCGTGTCGGGCAAGACGTGGCCATCCGATGTCTCACGGTATGAGCGCAATCGATGGCCGAAACGTCTTCAAACATCCTGTAAATCCTGTTAATCCTGTCTATTCCAGAATTTCATTCCCTGAAGGAGATGCCCGTGAGGAGAGTGCTGGCGGTTGCGTTGATGGCGCTGGGTCTGGCGGGGTGCGGAACGGTGCCCGAGCGGATGAACGTGGAGCCGCAGCCGGAGCTTTCGAGCGCGGAGATCGGGCGGGAGCAGCCGGTGGCGGTGACCGTGGTGGATCGGCGCGGCGAGACCCCGCTCGGCAGCTACGAGAGCGTCTACGGCAAGCGGGTCCGGATCGATCTCGAGAACGATCTCACCAGCTCGATCCGCGACCAGGTGGGCGAGGGGATCGCGGCGCTCGGCTTCATCCCCATGCATGGCGCCGGAGAGGAACTGCCCCGGGGGCTCACCGTGGAGATCCTGCACCTGGAGTACCAGGCCGCCCGCGGCTACGTCTCCGGGGAGATGACGGTGTGGGCCGAGCTGCGCGGCATCGCCCGCAACGGCGGGGAGACCTACCGGGTCCGCTACCGGATGCGGCAGCACAAGGAGGGACTGTTCAACCCCGGTTCGCCCGAGAGCCTGCGCCTCATCAACACTACCCTGACCACCGTGCTGGAAGAACTGCTCAAGGACCCGAAGCTGATCGCCGTGCTGGCGGCGGAGTGAATGCGTGCGTGTGGCAACTGGTAACCGGCAACTGGCGACTGACCACCGGCACCCGGCACCGTTTTGAGCCGGATCAAGGTGTTTGTGCGGCCGGCGGGGCAAACTACGCCATTGGTGTCCATCCGCAGGAGAGTCATTCCGATGCAGCGAATCAGCCTTCTGGTGTCCTTGTTCACGTCTCTTCTCATCGGCGGGAATGCCGTGGCCTCCACATCCGTGGACCAGGCCGAGCAGCTGTTCGAGCGCTATACGGCGCTGGAACAGGCCTATGATCCGGCCATCCTGGAGCTCTACGCCGATGATGCCATGGTGACCCGGGTCCAGCTGCTGCCCGACGGGACGCGCAAGGTGAATCAGCTGGAGGGACGCTGGTACAAGGACCTGGTGCGGCAGATGCTGCCCCGCGCGAAGGTCGAACCGGACACCATCAGCTACAGCCAGATGAGCTTCACCGGGCTGGAGGATGGCCGGGTGGAGGTGCGCGGCATGCGCCACTCGGCCCGCCAGGATCGCTATCAGCCCATCCAGATGGTCGTGGGTCCGACGGCCACCGGCGAGTGGCGGATTCTCGAGGAGCGGGTGGTGGTGGTCCGCGAGGAGTGAGTCTCAGCCGTCGCTGCTTTGCCCGGCGTCCCGGCGCCGGTTCTTCTTCCACAGGACGTCGGGTACGCCCGCCGCGGCGTTGAGCGCCCGGGACAGCACGAACAGCAGGTCCGAGAGGCGGTTGAGATAGGCGATCGCCTCCGGGTTGATGCCGGCCTCCGGCGCCAGCCCCGCCACCAGGCGCTCGGCGCGGCGGCAGACGGTGCGGGCCAGGTGGCAGGTGGCGGCGGCCGCGGTGCCGCCGGGCAGGATGAACTCCGCGAGCGGCGGCAGTTCGGCATTGAAGCGATCCAGCACCTGCTCCAGCCAGCCGACGTAGCGCGCGTCGATGGCCACGAACCCGGGCACGCTCAGCTCTCCCCCCAGATCGAACAGATCGTGCTGGATGTCGGTCAGGCAGTCGCGGACCGCCTCGGGCACTTCGCCCGCGAGCAGCACGCCGATGACGCTGTTGAGCTCGTCCACCGTGCCGTACGCTTCCACGCGCGGGTCATCCTTGCGTACCCGGCTGCCGTCGCCGAGGCCGGTGGTGCCCTTGTCGCCGGTGCGGGTGTAGATCTTGGATAGCCGGTAGCCCATGGGACACGCTCCTCCGGGTTGATGTGCCGCGGAGAGGGACTATCGCCCAGCGCTGCGCCGGGGGCAAGCCCAGCCTGTTTTTTTCACCACGAAGGCACGGAGGACACGGAGAAAAACAGATAAACCGCAGATTGACGTTGATTGGCGTTGATTTCTCAGGTGTTGAACGAGAACCAGTGTACTGCTTCACTCTTGGAGGAACAGGACGGCAACTGGTATGACACTGTGCCTGCCACATGGTGTGGCCTGCTGCCAACGCTGTCCACACCCCGCCGTCCCGGCACCTGCCATGCCCATCTTGTTGTTCCCAAATAAACGTAAATCAACGTCAATCTGCGGTTAATCCCAATCCTTTCGTTTTTCTCCGTGTCCTTCGTGCCTTCGTGGTGAACAGGTCTTTTGGCGCTGAAATGTTCGCCCTCACTGGTACGGAGGGGGTGCGCCGGGCGGCGGGGGATGCGATCATGGGCGACCTCGCAAGCGGTGGAGCAGCAGCGTGAAGGAACTGATCCTGGGTGGGGCCCGCTCGGGCAAGAGCACGCTGGCCGAGCGGCTGGCCCTGGAGAGCGGAATGGAGGTGACCTATCTCGCCACCGCCGCGCCCGCGGACGGGGAGATGGCCGAGCGGATCGCCCGCCACCGGGCCCGCCGGCCCGGTCACTGGACCCTGGTGGAGGAACCGGTGGCCCTTGCCGCCGCGCTGGCCCGGCACGCCGCCGGTGGGCGCTGCCTGCTGGTGGACTGCCTGACCCTGTGGCTGACCAACCTGCTGGCCCTGGAGGACGAGGCGCGGCTGGCCGCTGAGCGCGGGGCCCTGCTGGAGGTCCTGCCCGATCTCCCGGGACGGCTGATCCTGGTGAGCAACGAGGTGGGCCTGGGCATCGTTCCCGTGAACGGTCTGGCACGCCGGTTCCGCGACGAGGCGGGGTGGTTGCACCAGGCCCTGGCGGCACGCTGCGAACGGGTCGTCTTCACCGCCGCCGGCCTGCCGCTGGTGCTGAAGGGACCGCCCCTGGCGTGACGCCCGTGGCGGGCACCGGGGGGGCGCGGACCCGGCCCGACTTCCTGTTCCGTCAGCCGCAATCCCGTTGTGCGCACGGCGCATCCCGCGTTCTGGCAACGGGCAACTGATAACTGGTAACTGATAGCCCGCAAGGAGAATCCGTTGACACCGACCTGGCTGGAAGCCCCCGTACACCCCGTCGATGAAGCCGCAGCCGCCGCCGCGCAGGCCCGGCAGGCCCGGCTGACCAAGCCTCCGGGCTCCCTCGGCGAGCTGGAAGCGGTCGCGGTGCGCCTGGCGGCGCTGCAGGGGCGCGAGCGCCCGGCGGCGGAGCGGGTGCGGATGGTGGTCTTCGCCGCCGATCACGGCGTCGCCGCCTCGGGCGTGTCCGCCTTTCCCCAGGCGGTGACGGTGCAGATGGTGCGCAATTTCGCCGCCGGGGGCGCGGCCATCAGCGTGCTGGCGCGGGCGCTGGGGGCGGAGCTGGAGGTGGTGGACGTGGGCACCCTGGAGCCGCCGGGGGAACTCCCCGGGCTGGTGAGCGCCCGGGTCGGTCCCGGCACCGCCAACTTCCAGCACCAGGACGCCATGACCCCGGCCCAGCTCGGCGCCGCCCTGGAGGCCGGCCGGGCCGCGGTGGAGCGCGCCGCGGTGGCGGACTGCCAGCTGTTCATCGGGGGCGAGATGGGCATTGCCAACACCTCCGCCGCCGCGGCGGTGGCCTGCGCGCTGCTGGCGGAGGATCCTTCCGTCCTGGCCGGCCCCGGCACGGGGCTGGACACGGCGGGGGTGGGTCGGAAAGTGGCCGTGCTGAGGGAGGCGCTGGCGCGCCACGGGGATCTCGCCGCCGCCCCCCTGGAGGCGCTGCGCTGCTTCGGCGGATTCGAGCTGGCCGCCCTGGCCGGCGCCTTCCTCGCCTGCGCCCAGCGCGGCATCCCGGTGCTGGTGGACGGCTTCATCGCCGGCGTGGCGGCCCTGGTGGTGCAGCGGCTGCGCCCGGAGACGACGCCCTGGCTGCTGTTCGGCCATGTCTCCGCCGAGCCCGGCCACCGGCGCGTGCTGGAGGCCCTGGGCGGGCGGCCGCTGCTTGACCTGGGCATGCGGCTGGGCGAGGGCACGGGAGCGGCGGTGGCCGTGCCGCTGCTGCGCCTCGCCTGCGCCCTGCACAGCGGCATGGCCACCTTTGCCGAGGCCGGGATCGCGGGGGGGTGACCATGGATCGGCAGGATGCGGAAACCACCCTGGATCTCATCCGCCACGGCGAGCCCGAGGGCGGGACCCGCCTGCGCGGCTGGCGGGACGATCCCCTGAGCGCCCGGGGCTGGGAGCAGATGTGGGGCACGGTGGGAGAAGCGAATTCCTGGGACGTCATCGTCACCTCGCCCCTATCGCGCTGCGCGGCCTTCGCCGCGGCCCTGGGGGAGCGGCACGGGCTGCCGGTGGAGATCGAGCCCCGGCTGCGCGAGGTGGGGTTCGGTGACTGGGAGGGACGCATACCCGGCGAGCTCTATGACGAGGATCCGGACGGGGTGATGGGCTTCTGGACCGATCCCGTCGGTCACCCGGCGCCCGGCGGCGAACCCATCGAGGCCTTTGGTGAGCGGGTACAGGCGGCCTGGTCCGAGCTGCTGGAGCGGCATGGGGAGCGGCACCTGCTGCTGGTGACCCACGGCGGCGTGATCCGGGTTCTGCTGGGCGGGGTGCTGGGTGCGCCGCTCTCCCACCTGTTCCGGCTCGAGGTGCCCTATGCCGGGCTCAGCCGGGTACGGGTCAGCGGCGGCCTGCCGCGGGTGGTGTTCCACGGCGGGCGCCCCTGATGGGACGGCTGCTGCTGGCGCTGCAGTTCCTGACCCGGCTGCCGGTCCGGGCACCCTGGCCGGGGAGCCCCGGCGAGCGGGCCGCCGCCGTGCCCTTCTACCCGCTGGTGGGGCTGTTGCTGGGCCTGCTGCTGGCCGCGCTCCACGGGACGCTCGGCGCCACCGATCCCGGTGTCCAGGCGGCACTCCTGCTGGCCGCCTGGGTGCTTCTCACCGGCGCCCTGCACCTGGACGGCCTGGCCGATACGGTGGACGCCTGGGTGGGCGGTCAGGGCGACCGGGCGCGCACCCTGGCCATCATGAAGGATTCCCGCACCGGTCCCATGGGCGCGACCGCGCTGGGGGTGGTGCTGCTGGCCAAGTTCGCTGCGCTGCAGGCGCTTCTCGGTGCCGGGAGCTGGGGCGCGGTGGTGCTGGCGCCGGTGGCGGGCCGGGCGCTGCTGGTGGCGGTGCTGCTGTGGCTGCCCTATGTGCGGCCCGGCGGGCTCGGCGCGGAGCTCGCCGGGCACCTGCCGCGGGAGACGGCCCGGGTGGCCGTGGGTGTGGCGGCCGCCGCGCTGCTATTGGCGGGGTTCGCCGGGCTGTGGATGCTGGTGGCGGCCACGGCGGTGTTCCTGGGCGCGCGCGCCGCGCTCCTGAGCCGTCTCGGCGGCACCACCGGTGATACGGCCGGGGCCCTGTGCGAAATCGGCGAGGCGGCGGTCCTGCTGGCCGCCGCGATGGCGCTGTGATCCCGGCGCCGCTGGCGGCGGCGGGGGTCTGTGCCGCCGCCGTGCTGCTGGACCGGTTCCTGGGCGAGCCGCGGCGCGGGCACCCGCTGGTGGGGTTCGGGCGCCTGGCGGCGGCCATCGAGCGGCGGTTCAATCCCGCCGACTGCCGCGATTCGCCCCGCGCCCGGACTGCAGGACTGGCGGCGGTTTTCCTGCTGGTGGCGCCCTTCACCCTGCTGGCGGGGCTCGCCGCGCGGGGTGCGGCGGCACCGCTGGTCGAGGCGCTGCTGCTCTACCTCGCCATCGGCGCCCGCAGCCTGGCCGAGCATGCCCGGGCCGTCGCCACGCCGCTGGCCGTCGGCGACCTGCCCGCCGCCCGCGCCCGGGTGGCCTGGCTGGTGAGCCGGGAGACAGAGGGTCTGGAGGAAGGGGAGGTGGCCGCGGCGGCCACGGAGTCGGTGCTGGAGAACGGCGCCGACGCGGTCTTCGCCCCCCTGTTCTGGTACCTGCTGGCCGGCGCCCCGGGGGTGGTGCTGCACCGGCTCGTCAACACCCTGGACGCCATGTGGGGCTACCGCACCGGGCGCTACCGCCGCTTCGGCTGGGCCGCGGCGCGGCTGGACGACGGCCTCGGCTGGCTGCCGGCCCGCGCCACGGCCCTGACCTACACCGTGCTCGGGCATACCCGCACCGCGCTGGCCTGCTGGCGCTGGCAGGCGCCGGCCTGGGAGAGCCCCAACGCCGGGCCGGTGATGGCCGCCGGGGCCGGTGCGCTGCGGGTGCGTCTCGGCGGTGCGGCCAGCTACCACGGCGAGCGCCGCGTGCGGCCGCGGCTGGGAGCGGGCGAGCCGCCGCGGGCGGCGGACATCGGCCGGGCCCTGGCGCTGGTGCGGCACGGGATATGGCTGTGGCTGGCCGTGATCCTCGCTGTGGCGTTGGCCGGGGGAGCGGCCGGTGCTTGAGCACGGCGGCCGGGTACGGGCCGCGGCACGCCGCCACGGGATTCCGGCGCGGGAGTGGCTCGATCTCTCCACCGGCATCAACCCGTGGGGCTACCCGGTGCCGCCGCCACCGGCGGAGGCGTGGGGCCGGCTGCCGGAGGAGGATGATCTCGAGGCGGTGGCGGCGTCCTGCTACGGCGGCGGCCCGCTGCTGGCGGTGCCCGGCACCCAGGCGGCCATCCAGCTGTTGCCGCGGCTGCGCCAACCCGGGCGGGTGGCGGTGCTGGCACCGGGCTATGCCGAACATGCCCGGGCCTGGGCCGGGGCGGGCCACCGGGTGGAGCCGGTGGCCGTCGGCGGGATCGAGGCGGCGTGCGCGCACGTCGAAGTGGCGGTCCTCTGCCGCCCCAACAACCCGGACGGGTTCCTGGCCGGGCGCGAGGCGCTGCTGGCGTGGGCCGGACGCCTGGCGCACCACGGCGGCTGGCTGGTGGTGGACGAGGCGTTCATGGATCTCCAGCCCGGGGAGAGCCTGATCCCGATGGGACCCCGGCCGGGGCTGGTGGTGCTGCGCTCGCCGGGCAAGTTCTTCGGCCTGGCCGGGGCGCGGCTCGGCTTCGTCCACGCCGAAGCGGAACTGCTGGCCCGGCTCGCCGAGAGCCTGGGGCCCTGGGCGGTGAGCGGCCCGGCCCGCTGGGCCGGGCGCCACGCGCTCGCCGATGCCGCCTGGCAGGAGCGGATGCGGGCCCGCCTGTCCGCCGCCGGTGCGCGGCTGGCGGCCCTGCTCGCGCGCCACGGCCTGGCGCCGGAGGGCGGCACGCCCCTGTTCCAGTGGCTGCGCCATCCCGAGGCCGCGGCCATCGCCGAGGCGCTCGCCCGCCGCGCCATCCTCGTGCGCCACTTCCCCGACCACCACGGCCTGCGCTTCGGCCTGCCCGGCGACGAACCCGGCTGGCAACGCCTCGAAGCGGCCCTGGGTGATGTAACCTGATGAATGGAAGAATATTTTATTATCCGCAGATTACGCCGATTACGCAGATTGAGTGAGTATTGCGTGGAGTCCTTTATGGATCTTGCGGCTTCTCCTTTCATGCAGGCCCCGAAAGGCTGACTTGGGAGCCGCAAACAGAGCACCTGAATAAAAATCTGCGTAATCTGCGGACAAAACTTCTTTTCGTCTTTTATCCTGTCTAATCAGTTCTTCTGTACGGCATCCCGGTGAGGGCGAACAGGCGGTCGAGATCGAGGTGGGCCTCGGCGGTGTCGGCGAGGCGCTCGATGGCGGCTTCGCGCAGGGCGCGGTAGTCGGTCTCTTGCGGCGCATCGAGGCCGGCCCAGCGGAGCAGGGCGGCGCCGGCGGCGGGTTCCTCGAACAGGCCGTGGAGATAGGTGCCGAGGATCTGCCCGTCGGAGGAGAGGGCGCCGTCCGTGCCGCCGCCGTCGAGATGGACGGCCGGTCGCCCCAGCGCCTCCCCGCGGGTCACGCCCTGGTGGATCTCGTAGCCGCTCACCGGCGGGGCGCCCGGCAGGGCGAGCCGGCCGCGCACCCGGGTCAGGCGCTTTTCCGCCGCCAGGGTGGTCTGCAGGGCCAGCAGGCCTAGTCCCGGCTGGCTGCCGGGCTCGCCCTCCAGCCCCTGAGGGTCGTGCAGGACGGCGCCCAGCATCTGGAAGCCGCCGCAGATGCCGATGAGCCGGCCGCCGTAGCGCAGGTGGCGCTGCAGGGCGCGCTCCCAGCCCTGGGCCCGGAGCCAGCGGAGATCGGTCTGCACGCTCTTGGAGCCGGGGAGGACGACCAGGTCCGCCGGCGGTGGCGTCCGGCCCGGTCCCACCCATTCGAGCCGGACCCGGGGGTGCAGCCGCAGGGGATCGAGATCGGTGTGGTTGCTGATGCGCGGCAGCGCCGGCACCGCCACCCGCAGGGCGTCCGCCGCCGCATCCGTGGCGGCCGGGCGGGCCAGGCTGTCCTCCGCCTCCAGGTGTAGCCCCTGCAGGTAGGGCAGGACGCCGAACACCGGTTTTCCGGTCTCCGCCTCCAGCCACCGGAGGCCCGGTTCCAGCAGGGCGGGATCGCCGCGGAAGCGGTTGATGACGAAACCGGCGATGCGCGCCCGTTCGCTCGCCGAGAGCAGCTGCAGGGTGCCGACGATCTGGGCGAAGACGCCGCCGCGGTCGATGTCCGCCACCAGCACCACCGGGCAGTCCACCGCCTCGGCGAAGCCCATGTTGGCGATGTCGCCCCGGCGCAGGTTGACCTCCGCCGGGCTGCCCGCGCCCTCTGCCACCAGCGCCTCGAACCCGGCGCCGAGACGGGCGTGGGATTCCAGCACCGCGCTGCGGGCAAGGCGCTTGTAGTCGTGGTAGGCGGCGGCCTCGAGGTTGGCATGAACCGCCCGGCCGTGGATGATCACCTGGCAGCCGCGCTCGGTGTTGGGTTTCAGCAGCACCGGGTTCATGTCCGTCAGCGGCGCCAGGCCCGCGGCCTGGGCCTGCACCGCCTGGGCCCGGCCGATTTCGCCGCCGTCGGCGGTCACCGCGCTGTTGAGCGCCATGTTCTGGGGTTTGAACGGACAGACCCGCACGCCGCGGCGGGCCAGCACCCGGCACAGCGCCGTCACCAGCAGGCTCTTGCCGGCGTCGGAACTGGTGCCCTGGACCATCAAGGTAGGAGTTTTCATCGATGTCTGAACTCTGGCGCCTGCTGGCGCTGCTGCTGATCCTGTGGTTGCAGTCGGCCGCCGCCGCCGCGGCGGTGGCGGTGGTCGACGACAGCGGTGCGCGGGTGGCATTGCCGGAGCCGGCGCGGCGCATCGTCAGCCTCGCCCCCCATGCCACCGAACTCCTGTTCGCCGCCGGCGCCGGAGGGCGGGTGGTGGGCGTGGTGAGCCACAGCGACTACCCCGCCGCGGCCCGCGCCCTTCCGCAGGTGGGCGGCTACGAGCGCCTCGACCTGGAGGCGATTCTCGGCCTGGCGCCGGACCTCGTGGTGGCCTGGGAGAGCGGCAATCCCGGCGCGGAAGTGGAGCGGCTGCGCGCCCTCGGGATCCCCGTCTACGTGACCGAGCTGCGCCGGCTTGAGGACATTCCCGCCACGCTGGAGCGGATCGGCATCCTCGCCGGCACCCCCGGCGAGGCCGGCGCCGCGGCCGCGGCGTTCCGTGACGGCGTGGAGGCGCTCCGCCGCCGCTATGCCGGCCGCTCGCCGGTGCGGGTGTTCTACCAGATCTGGGACAGCCCGCTGATGACCGTGGGTGGCGATCACCTCATCACCTCGGTCATCGCACTGTGCGGCGGCCGCAACATCTTCGCCGACCAGGCGGCGCTGGCGCCAGCGGTGGACGTGGAGTCGGTGCTGGTGCGCGATCCGGAGGCCATCGTGGCCAGCGGGATGGCCGCGGAGCGCCCGGAGTGGCTCGATGGCTGGCGGCGCTGGCCGGGGCTCGGCGCGGTGCGCGAAGAGGCGCTGTTCCTCATCCATCCCGATCTCATCCAGCGCCCCACGCCGCGCATCCTGGAGGGTGCCGAACAGCTGTGCGCGGACCTCGACCGGGTGCGTGCCCGCCGTGGCGAGTGATGCAATGAACTCTCAGCCGTAGGATGGGCAAGGCGCAGCGTGCCCATCTCCCATGCGGAACGGGTGATGGGCGCGTCGCTACGCTCCTTCGCCCATCCTGCGACTTGGCGTTCCTGGCGCCTTGGCGGTGAATCCCCTCGCGGCGGTGTGTCTCACCCCTCCGAGAGGCGGTAGATGACCGGGAGGGTGAGATCCAGGGGCGTGCCGGGACGCCGGCCATCCGCCAGCGCCACCGCCGCCACCCGCAGCAGGGCGTCGCGGGCGGCGCTGTCGAGCAGGCCGAAGCCGGAGCTGTTCGCCACCTTCACATTCCCGATGCGCCCGTCGGCGTCCACCCGGAATGCCAGCACCACCTCTCCCTCCCAGCCGCGGCGGCGCGCCAGCACCGGGTAGCGGAATTCGCCGGCCAGGCGCAGGCGGATGATCCGGCGCACCTCGGCGGCGAGACCGGGCGCCGGTCCGGGGCCGGCGGCGGTGGGAAGGATCGGCGCCGGTGCCGTTGGGGCGCCGGGCGTGGCCTCTGCCGCCCGGGTCCCGGCCGGCGGGGGAGGCGCCTGCTGTCCGGCGGTGCGCGTCGATGCCGCTGACCGGGGGCGGGCGGGAGCCGTGGTGCTGCGGGCGGCTCCGGTTTCGGGGCGCGTTTCCGGTATCCGGGCGGTCCTTGGTTCCGGCATCCGTGGCGGCGTCTCCACACGGGAGGAGGGAGCGGGTCGGGGCGGTTCCGGAGTGGATATCCGTGGGGCCGGTTCCGGTTTCGCCACTACCGGCGTCGTGGCCGGTCGCGGCGCCGGGCGGGTGAGCTCCACCCTGAGCACGGGGGTGGCGCTGTTGCCGGGAAGCGGTGCCGGCCCGGCGGGCAGCAGGGCGAGGACGGCGGCATGGAGCGCCAGGGACACGCCCACCGCCAGCGCCACGCCGGGGCGAGGCGCTGCGTCGAAGTGGGCGGATCCCATGGCGAAGGCCATCACTCGGTCCGGTAGGCCACGGAGAGGAACAACTCGCGCCCCGCCGTGTTGTAGTTGGCCGCGCTCTCGTAGCCCTGGTCGAACAGGTTCTTCACCTGGCCGCTGAGCCGCCAGTGCCGGGCCAGGGCGTAGTCCGCATGCAGGTCCACGCGCCCATAGCCGGCGATGCGCCGGGTGTTGGCCCGATCGTCCCAGCGGCCGGACTGGGCGATGAAGCTTCCCCCCAGGCGCCAGCGGGCCAGGTCGCGGTCCAGATCCAGGCGCAGGGTGCGCGGGGCGCGGCGCGGCAGTTCGTTGCCGGTGTCGGAATCCTCCGCGTCGAGGAGGGTCAACGCGGCCGCGGCATTCCAGTCTCCGAGGCGGGTGCGGGCGGTGGCTTCCAGGCCGTCGATGCGGGCGCGGCGCAGGTTGGACGGCTGCCAGATGTCGTTGAGCCAGTCCGTGTCGTCACAGTTCACCGCGCAGGCCCAGTCGATGAGGTTGTCCACCTCCGTGCGGTAGGCGCGCAGGCTCCAGGCGACGGCGCCGCTGCCGTGTGACAGGCCCAGTTCCCAGGTGGCCGACTCCTCCGGATCCAGGTCGGGGTTGCCGGAATAGGGGTAGTAGAGATCGTTGAAGGTGGGAGCGCGGAAGGCGGTGCCGTAGCCGGCGGTGGCGCGCAGCCCCCAGGGCAGGTCGAGACCGGCATCGAGGCTGCCGGTGGTGTGGCCGCCGAAGCCGTCGTAGCGGTCGTGGCGCAGGCCCAGCACGAAATCGTAACCCTCGCCCAGGTACTGGTACTCCACGAAGCCGGCGCGGTCGTCGCGGCGGTCCTCGGCGTAGTCGGTGCTGCCCTCCACGGCATCGCGCAGGAAGTCGAGCCCCAGGGTGAGCAGCGCACGCTCGGACAGTGTCAGGTCGTTCTGCCAGCCGAGCTGGGTGCGACGGGTCTCGTAACGGTCGCGGAAGGCGCCATCGAGATACTCCTTCGATTCGTCGCGGCTCTGGCCGGCGCTGAGCGACACCCGCCAGCGGTCCAGCGGGCTGAAGGCGAATTTCCCCCCGAGGCTCTGCTCAACGAAGTCGTTCTCGTTGGTCCAGCTGCCGTCGTAGTCGTTCTTTCCCCCGGCGCGCAGAAGGTGGGCCTCCACCTCGGCCCCGCCACTGAACCGGTGGCTGATGCGGGCGGAGAGGGAAGTGTTGCGATAGCCGTCGCGGTCCGGCTCCGCGCCTTTCAGGGCATCGAAACCCTCGGTCCGTTCGTGGGCGGCGGCAAGGCTCCAGCGGGTCCCGTCCGCTCCTCCCGAGATCCCGGCGCTGAGGTTGCGGGTGTCGTGACTGCCGGCCCCGGCCCGGGCCTCGGCCCGGAAGCCCTCGCTCCCGCGGCGGGTGAAGATCTGGACCACTCCGCCGATGGCGTCGGAGCCGTAGAGATGGGAGCGCGGACCGCGCACCACCTCGATGCGCTCGATCTGGTCCACCGGGATGAACTGCCAGGCCACCTGTCCGAGGGTGGCAGAACCCATGCGTACCCCGTCCACCAGCAGCAGTACATGGCCGGACTCGGTGCCGCGCAGGTAGAGGCTGGCGGTCTTGCCGGCGCCGCCAGCCACCGTGAAGTCGACTCCCGGCAGGCCGGAGAGCAGCTGCGGTAGATCCCGTGGCTGGCGCCGTTCGATCTCCTCGCGGGTGATGACGGTTACCGCGGCGAGGGTGTCGTCGGCGGTCTGGGCGGTGCGGGTGGCGGTGACGACCACGGCGTCCAGTGGTTGGGATTCGTTGGCGATCGCCGGCAGGCTCGCCAGCAGCAGGGCTCCGGCGAGGGGCCGGCTGAGGGGAAGAGGCATGATTCGCTCCAGTCAGTGCGCGCACCCGCGCAACTTGGTCGTTGCGGTGCGGCGGAGGAGCGACGGGATGGATGCTGCGGTCCCGCGACGGTCCGCCCCCCGCGGCACCAGCCAGGTTCACCTCCAGGCCGGTCTCCGGGCTGATGAGTGGCGGACTCCTGGAGTCCGCCCGGGCGGGCGCCTTCCCGTGCCGCGGCACAGTGGCATGATGCCCGCCCTCCACTCAAACACCGTTGCGGGGGCAGCGCTGGATTGACCGCCGGGGCGGGGTACCAGCTTCCCGTTTCATTCCTCGGACGAGCGTCCTCGGAACACCTGGTAGGAAGGGGTGAATTCTCGGCCCCGGGGGGCGCCGGCGTCAAGTCGGGCTTGCCGGTCACACAGGATTCACCACGAAGGCACGAAGGACACGAAGAGAACAAGGACGAAAAGACTTGACCGCAGATTTCGCTGATTTACGTTGATTTTTTCCGTCCATCACCGGATTGCACGCTGACAATCCTGGTTGCGGTGTTAACGATCGAAAGTGCCGTCGGCTGGAAACTGGCACTCATGGATTAATCGCGCAACCATCATCCGGGCACGAACAATCTGTGTTAATCAGCGAAATCTGCGGTTAACTGCCTTTTGTGTCTTCTTCGCGTCCTTCGTGCCTTCGTGGTGAATCCCATGCGGCGTACCCGGTTGTCATATTAGGTAAATCTAATATACTATCCTGGCCTAAAGCCCAAGTGACGGAGTAGGATATGTTTGGCCTGAACATCAAGGAGATCGACGCCCCCGAACTGGCGCAACGCCTCGAGAATGATCACGATCATGTCTGCGTGGTGGATGTGCGCGAGCCGGTCGAGGTCTCCGCCGGCACCATTCCCGGTGCCGTGCATATTCCCATGCGCTCCATTCCCTGGCATGCCGGGGAGCTCGATAGGGACAAGGACCTGGTCATCATCTGCCGCAGCGGTGCGCGCTCGGCGCAGGTGTGCGCCTTTCTCCAGCAGCAGGGCTTCGAGAACGTCTACAACCTCCGCGGCGGCATCATCGCCTGGGCTCGCGCCGGCCTTCCGGCGGCCCTGCCCCGGACGGCCTGACCCCTTCCCCGGGGCAGAGCCGTCACCGGGCCCCCACCGCGCCGCTTTCCCGCACTACACTAAACTCAACCTGGGCCGCCCCTGACGCGGGAGGAGCGATGGTTGAACGCCCGGAACTGAAGGTCACCGTCTTCTCCGACTACATCTGCCCCTTCTGCTATGTGGGACATGCGCGCCTGATGCGGCTCGGCGAGGAGTGGAACCTGCGGGTGAACTGGTGCTTCATCGAGTTGCACCCGGAGACGCCCGTCGCCGGACAGCCGGTGGCCGCCCTGGGCTATCCCGATGCCCAGTGGAACAGGATGCAAGAGAACCTCAAGCGGATGGCTGACGAGGACGGCCTGCCGTTCAGCGATCCCGGTTTCACCACCAACTCCCGGCGCGCCCTGTTGCTGGCCGAGGCGGCCAAGTCGCTGGGCCGGGAGCGCTTCTACCGCCTGCACGAGGCTCTCTACCACGCCTGCTTCGTTGCCGGCCGCAATATCGGCGACCCGGAAGTCCTGCGCGGGATCGCCGCGTCCGTCGGGGTGCCTGAGTCCCTGGTCGAGGCAGCCTGGCGCGAGCCCCGCTACCCGGAACACCTCAGCCACTACCGTGAACTGGCTGCCCGGGTCGCCCTCAGCGGTGTCCCCACCTACCTTTTCGGGCCACGCAGGATTACCGGCGCCGTGCCAGTGGCGCGGCTGCGCGAAGCCGCGCGCGCACTCGCCGATACCGCCTGATTCCCGCGCGGCGATTCACTTCCTGCCGCCATTGCGGTCCTTTGCCGGCGGTGCGGTTTGTGCGACGCAGTATCGGCTATTGATCGCCCCCTCCATGGATGTTGCTTGATCCAGATCAATCCTGAAATGAGAACTTCATCACAAAAACGTTGACCCTGCCGGGCCGGGATGATTAGTATCCGGGGCGTGGGGTTGTCGGCGTGCACCCCGATTCGACTCCACCAACTCAACGGAAAACTCAACGCAAGGAGGTGAACATGCTGGGTCTTGGTGATTTGCTCGGTGGTCTGCTTGATACGGTTCTGGGTCTGCTCGGCCCGGTCCTTGGGCTGGTTCAGGGTCTCCTGGGCAGCCTGCTTGGCGGTCTGCTCGGCTAAGTCCGGACAACCGCAGCTCAACTGCGCATCAGCGCAACATTAAAAACCATTGGATAGGGAGTGGCAAAATCATGATTAGCGCTAGCCTGAACCTCGAAGCAATCCTCGGTTCCGTCATCTCCACCGTGACCGGCCTGGTCGGACACGTGCTGGACCTCGTCGGCGGCCTGCTCGGCTCCGTGATGACCCTGGTGTAAGGGCTGCTTCGTGCCTTTGGCGCCGATCCTCCCTCCCCGGGGGATCGGCGCCATCTCGAAGGATGGCCGGGATCGACCTGGCACAGGGACGGGCATCTCAGTCATCCCCCTCCATCCCGAGTTTCCGCAGCAACGACCGAATTTCCTCACGGGTGCGGATGGCGACCCGCAGGTCGAGGGCAGGCCGGGTTCATCTCTCCGGAGTCGCCCTCGAGCATGGCGCCGGCGCGCTGCCGCACCTCGATGAACCTTACCGGTCCGCTTCAGGGCCCATGATGCCGAGGGTAGCCGCGCTTGTTGACGTTCCGGGAATTCTGCACCGCCGGTGATTCATCGAATGCCCTGTCCGTTGGAGGCACAAAGCGGTTCGCAGTCGCTTGCCTCCTGCTCGTGCCGTTTCTGCTGGCGACCGCCGCGGCCGCAGCCGGGGAGAAGCCCACGGCGCTGCGTCTCGAGCAGCTCATCGAGATGGCCCTGGCGGAAAACCCGCAGATGGGGGTGGCCCGGGGTGCGTTGAAGGCGGCGGATGCCCGCCTTGGACAGCAGCAGGCGGGTTACTACCCGAAGATCGCCGTCGAGGGCCGGATCGAGCAGGTCACCCTGAACGCCGCGACTCCGCGCGAATCCCGCTCCTACCTTGATTTCTCCTCCATCGACCCCAGCCTGGGCCGGGTCTACGTGGCGAATCCCGACGAGGACATGACCGGCTACACCCGCACCAGCGCGGCGGTCAGCGCCGAGTACATGCTGGTGGATTTCGGCCGCCGCAACGGGGGGGTGCGTTCCGCCGAGGAGCGTCTCGGCGCCGCCCGCGCCGCGCTGTCGGGCACCGAGAACGAAACGGTCCTGAACGTGGTCTCCGCCTACTTCAATATCCTCAAGGCGGAGGAACTGGTGGGGGTCGAACGGGAAAGCCGCTCGCGCAAGCGCGAGGCGGTGAAGCTTGCCCGCACCCTGCATGAAGCGGGGCGTGGCACGGTAGGGGACGTGGCCCGGGCCGAGGCCGATCTGGGCCAGGCGGAGGTGGAGCTGACCCGGGCCGAGAACGAGCTGCAGCTCTCGCGCCTGGCCCTGCGGCGGGCCGTGGGGGTGGCGCCCGGCGGGCCGCCGCTGGAGTTGTCGCGCAAGAGCCGCCTGGCCGATCCGGGGCGGCTGGTATCGGAGCTGGACGCCCTGGTGGAGCGGGCCATCGGCCGCCGGCCGGAGGTGGAGGCCCAGCAGCGCACCATCGCCGCCACCCAGGCCGCGGTGCAGAAGGAGCGGGCGGAGTACCGGCCCTCGGTCAACCTGTTCGCCAACTACAGCGTCCAGCGCTACGAGGACCAGGATGCCGCCGCCAATTACGGCCTCGGCGTACAGGTGCGCTGGTCGCTTTTCGACGGCGGGCTGCGCAGCAACCGCGTGGGCGAAACGCGGGCCCAGCTCATCCAGGAGCAGGAGCGTCTGCGCGACCTCCAGCTGGGCGTGGCCACCGACGTGCGCGATGCCCAGCAGCGCTACCGCGAGGCCAGTGAGCGTCTGCGCCTCACCGGCAAGGTGCTGACCGCCAGCGAACTCGATCTCAAGCTCGCCCGCAAGGGCTACAAGGAGGGCATCCGCACCTTCTACGACCTTTCCGTGGCGGAATCGAACTACCGCAATGCCATGGCCCAGCGGGTGGTCGCGCAGTACGACCTGCAGGGAGCCATCGCCCGCCTGTACTGGTCGCTCGGTTCCATGGACAGCCTCTACGGCGAGGATGCCGGGAGCGTGGCGCCGTGACGGCAGCCGGCTTCGGCAAGCAGCAGCTGCAACGGTTCGCGGTGTGGTTCCGCGGCCTCTCCTTCGCCGGCCGGGCGGGAACCAGTTTCGGGGTGCTGTTCGCCCTGCTGGTCATCATTTCCGGCCTTGACGGCGACAGGGGGCCGGGACCGGGCCTGGAGAGCGCGGCCGTGGAGCCGGGAAGCATCCATCTGGAAGTGCGCGCCACCGGACATCTGCGGGCCCGCGGACAGCTGCCCGTGTTCGCCCAGGTGAGCGGGATCATCCGCGAGGTGCCGGTTGGCTCCTCGGGCCGGGTCAAGAGCGGCGAGGTGCTGGCCGTGGTGGATGACCAGGACTACCGGCTGGCATTGCAGGAGGCCGAGTCCCAGCGGGTCGCCGCCCAGTCCGAGACGGCCGGGGTACGGGCGCGCCTGGTCCAAACCCAGCAGGAGCATGACCGGGCGGAGCGCCTCTATCGCGAGGATCTCATTCCCCGCCAGGAGCTGGAGAAGGCCGCCGCCGCCCGCCAGGAGCTGGAGGCGCAGCTGGAAATGGCCGAAGCCCGGGTGCAGCAGGCCATGCTGCGGGAGCAGCAGGCGCGGGAGAACCTGGAGCGCTGCATGGTGCGCAGTCCCATCGAGGGGGTGCTTCTCAGCGTCGGCGCGGAGCCCGGCGAGCCGGTGGCGGGCGTGGGCGGCAAGCCCCTGTTCCAGCTGGCGCCGAGCCTCGACGCGATCGAGATCCGCGTGGCGGTCACCGAGTCCGACATCGGCAAGGTGCAGATTGGGCAGCCGGTCCGGTTCAGCGTCGAGGCCTACGGCGGGGAGGAGTTCAGCGGCGAGGTATCGGCCATCCGCCGCGGCGGCGAGGATCGCGGCGGGGTGACCTATTACGAGGTGCTGGTGAGTACGGGCAATCCGGGGCACCGGCTCCTGCCGGGGATGACCGCCCAGGTCCGTGTCGATGCCGGGACCCGGGAAGTGGCGCGGCTGATTCCGCTGCGCGCCCTGCTCTACAACCCCGAGGCGGAGGTGCTGGAGCGCTGGCAGAGCGAGGTGGACCGTATCCGGCAGGCGGGTGACACCCTGGTCTGGGTGGATGGCGAGAGTGGTGTTCGCCCGGTCGGTGTGCAGCTGGGGGTTCAGGATCGCGAGCACGTGGAGGTGGTGGGCGAATGGTCGGATCCCGAAAGTCAGGTCGTGTATCGCCAATGAGCCGGGCCCGTGGCCCGGTTGCAGCGCTGGAGCTGTGTCAGGTGGCGAAGCGCTTCCGCGTGGGCGATCAGCTGATCGAACCGCTGCGCGGGGTGGATCTGGCCATTCATGACCGTGACTACGTCTCCATCATCGGACCCTCGGGCTCCGGAAAGTCGACCCTGCTGCATATCCTCGGCTGTCTCGATCAGCCCGATTCCGGGCAAGTGCTGATCGGGGGCGATGACGTGAGCCGGCTCGACGATGCCGCCCTGTCCGCCTTCCGCAGCCGCACCCTGGGGTTCGTGTTCCAGAAATTTCACCTGCTGGACCGGATGAGCGCCCTGCGCAACGTGGAACTGCCCCTGGACTACAACCCGGCACTGGACCGCGCCGCGCGCCGGGAGCGGGCCCTGGCCTGCCTGGCGCAGGTGGGGCTCGCCGATCGTGCCGAGCACCGCCCCCTGCAGCTCTCCGGCGGCCAGCAGCAGCGGGTGGCCATCGCCCGGGCGCTGGTGAACGAGCCCCGCATCCTCCTGCTCGACGAGCCGACCGGGAACCTGGACCCCGCCACCGGCGCCGAACTGATGGAGTTCATCGACCAGTTGCGCCGGGAGGCCGGGGTGGCCGTGGTGCTGGTGACCCACGACATGGAGATGGCGCGGCGGGCCGAGCGCGGCTTCCGGCTGGTGGAGGGGCGCCTGGAGCCGGTGGCGGAGACGGTCCATGCGCTGCCGGCGGGGAGGCTGGCGCTATGACCGCCGCACTCAACCGCTGGCTGCGGGGGCTGCTGGACCTGCTTCTGCTGCTGCAGGAGCACAAGGTCCGTTCCGGGCTCACCATCCTCGGCATCAGCGTCGGCATCTGGGCCCTGGTGACCCTGCTGGCCGTGGGTATGGGTGCCCGCGAGTACATCCAGGGACAGGTGGGCAAGCTGGGTACCGACCTGCTGATCGTGACCCCGGGCAACGCCAACGACGTCAGCAGCTATTTCAACCGGGGCGTGCTCGAGAGCCTGACGCTCGCCGACGTGCGGGCGCTCGAGACCCAGATTCCCGAGCTGGCGCTCGCGGCGCCGGTGGTGCAGGCGCGGGGTGAGCTGAGTTTCCGCGACCGGCGTGCGGCCGGTACCGTGGTGGGGGCGACACCCGCCTACTTCGCCGCCCGGGACGCGGTTCCGGCACTGGGCCGGGTGCTGACCCCCGCCGACGCCCAGGCCCAGGCGCCGGTGGCGGTGCTGGGGGAGGAGATGGCCCGCCGGCTGTTCTCCAACCGCAATCCGCTGGGCGAATCCATTCGCTTCAAGGGGTCGGTGCTGGAGGTGGTGGGGGTCCTGCGCGGAAAGGGCGACAGCAGTCTCGGGCAGGGCCGCGACAGCGAAGTGATCGTGCCGCTGTCCACCATGCAGCATCGCATCGCCGGTGTGCGGCACGTGCAGATGATCTTCCTCAAGCCGGTCAGTGAAGCGGTGAAGGAGCGGGTGCGGCTGCAGGCGGAACTGGTGCTGCTCACCCAGCACACCGCTCTGGCCCAGAACGGACTGCCCTACACGGTCACCGATCTCGGACAGCTCGCCGCCATCGCCGGCAACCTGGTGGGGGCGATGACCGCCCTGCTGGTGAGCATCGCCGGCGTCTCCCTGGTGGTGGGAGGCATCGGGGTGATGAACGTGATGCTCGCCTCTGTGAGCGAGCGCATCGGCGAGGTGGGCATCCGCCGCGCGGTGGGCGCAACCCAGCAGCACATCCGCTCCCAGTTCCTGCTCGAGGCCGGTGCACTGACCGTTCTCGGCGGCCTGGTGGGCATCGTTCTCGCCGCACTCACGGTGGCACTGCTCAGCGGCCTGCTGCCGTGGAATGCCGTCATCGACATCCCGGCCATCCTGGCCGTGCTGGTCGCATCGGGGGCCATCGGGGTCTTCTTCGGCTATTACCCGGCCCGCAAGGCGGCCAAGCTAACACCAATGGAGGCACTGCGCTATGAATGAGGCTGTCGTGGAGCCCGGTACCGCGACCGGGCGCGTTCTCGACACCCTGCGGGCCCTGGTGATGTCTCCCCGGTGCCTGTTCGGCGCCATCGACGGGAGCCAGGAGCGCTGGCGTGACTCCCTGCTGCTTGCCGGCGGGGCGATCATCTGCAACACGGTTCTCAAGTTGGCCATCAGCGGGGAGGTGGGGATGGCCTTGTGGATGGCCGTCTACCTGGTGGTGATGACCGGTTTCTATACCGGCGTGCTCCACGCCCTGGTGTACGGGCTGCTGGAGAAGGAGCCGGCGCTGCTGACGACCAGCACGGCCGTGAATTACGCCATGGTCACGGCCGCATTGCTGTCGGTGCCCTACCTGGGCCCGGTGATGCTGCTGGGCTTCTTCGCCCTCATCTATCTCGCCCTCGACGCCCTGTTCGGGGCCGCGCGCTGGCGTGCGCTGGTGGTGGTGGGATTGTTCGTCATGACCGGGCTGGTGTTCGAGTCGGCGGCCGCGTTGCTGGGATTCACCGCCTGAGGCGCCGCCCTGGTGGAGATTCCGCCGGTCTCCCGGGTTGACCGGCGGGGTAACAGCGATCCAGGGATGCGGATCGTGTGCGAGGTGCGTCCACGGGCGTACCAGCCGGGCGGGTGGGGGCACTCTGCCGGCCCGGTGTCCCGGGCGTTCAGGGATGGGCGCCCGGGGCGCTTCCTTCTCCGGTTATCCGGTGTGTGGGGTTTGGGAGGCTGAGGGTACGCCGGGCGCATGCGCGGCACACCCGAGGCCTTCGGCCGGACGGGCTCAGGGATGGGCTCCTCCGGCATTTTTTTGCCCCGGGGAAGTGCGGCGGACCTTCCTGTCCGCATGTGCGCGTCACGCTCAATGGGATAAGGGGAAACGGTAATCCGCGCCCGCTACTTCAGGTGGCATCAGTGGGTGCTGCGCCGCCCCAGCTCTTCCAGCAGTGCGGCCACGAACTGTTCTCCCCGCTGGCCCATGCCCCGGGCGAGTACGTCGGGATCCCGTTCGCCGTCCAGCAGCCGGCGCAGGATGCCGCCGAGGCGGGCCATGTCGCCGCCGGCCTTCAGCATCTGTTCGGCCATGTCGCCCAATACGCCCAACGCCTGCGTGCTTCCGGTCATCGCCTCGTGGATCATCTGGGCCATGCCCGCCGCGGCCACGGCCGGATCGGGGCGGGCGTCGGGATCGGGCAGCGTGCTCGGATCCTGCAGACCGCGCATGATGCTGGTAACGATGATGCTGTCCTCCTCGTCCAGTCCCACCAGCAGCTTGGGATGGCGCTCGCCGGACAGGATGCGGCGTATCACTCCCACCAGGCTGTTCCAGCCGTTGGCCTCCGAAGCCTGCAGTATCGGCTCGATCTGGGGCATCAGATCACGGTTCTGGCAGGCGCGTACCACATGCCAGATCAGGGCCGCGTGGGCCTGCAGGATCTGCTGGGTCTTGTCGGGCATGTCACTCATGGGCTGCTCCGGCGGGATGTAGGGCGGACACGGGCGAACGTCGCGCTTCGGTTCCGGTGCGGGGACCGGGACGCCTGACGATTATACCGGCTGGAGTCCGGGAGCCCATGATAAATGTCTGCGGATACGGACCTTGTGCGCTACACTGCGCCCGTGTCATGTAAGGCGGGAGCGACCAGGCCATGACCCGTGTGCGGCTCTACACCACCGCCGGCTGCCACCTCTGTGAACAGGCCGCGTCGCTGCTTGCGGCTATGGTCGCGGAGGGCGGGATCGAGGTCACCGAGCAGGAGATAGCCGCCTCAGCAACACTGTTGGCGCGCTACGGTGACCGGATTCCGGTGGTGTCGCTGGAGGGGAGCGGGGCGGAGCTCGGCTGGCCGTTCGACGGCGAATCCCTGCGCCGGTTTCTGGGCCGCTAGGCAGTTTGGGGATGGAACAAGTTTGACTGCCTGATGTTTCGGCTTTAAATTTGGGTATAACCATCCGCCGTATAACGATAAATTAACGACGCAGCGGGACATCGCGCTGCCCCACGCCATGGCCATGCAGCCTCCGCGAATCCTGTTGGTGGACGACTCGGCGACCGATCGGGAGCTTGCGGGACTCGTGCTTGCGCGGGAGCTGCCGGGCGCCGAGATTCTCGCGGTCGGGGACGCCATGTCCTTCGCCGAGCGCCTGGCCCGGGGCGGATTCGATGCCGCCGTCACCGAGCGCCGCCTGGCCTGGAGCGACGGCCTGCAGGTGGCGGCGACCATTCGCCGGGTCTATCCCGGTTGCCCGATTCTCCTGTTCTCATCCGCCCAGGATGCGCTGCTGGAAGGTCAGCGCGCGGGTCTCGATGATGTCCTGCCGAAAGACAGCTCCGGCTACCTGCGCCTGCCGGGTGCCCTGCAGCGCTGCCTGGAGCGGCGCGGCGACACCGGTTCCGCCGAAGTCCTGCTCGGCAGCCTGCCGGTCGGCGTTGTGGCCCTCGATCATGATGGAAACATCCTGCGGACCAACCCGGAGGCGGTGCGCCTGCTGGGTGCCGGCAACAGCGAAGCCCTGGTGGGCGACGACCTGGGGCTGCGCCTCGACCCGGCCGTACGCGACACGTTGTCCAGGGCGCTGGCGGGAGACGGTGTCCTGCGGGGCGAGGAGGTGCGGCTGCAGCGCCTGGATGGTGGAATGGGGTGGGCACGCCTGGGTCTCAGCCCCCTGCCGGGCAAGCGCGGACAATACCAGGCAACGCTCGAGGACATCGGCAGCTACAAGCGCCGGGAGCAGGAACTGGCGCGGGAGACCTCCGAACTGGGGCGGGCGAACACCGAGCTCGAGCGCTTCGCCTACGTAGCCTCCCACGATCTCCAGCAACCCCTCGGGCTCATCACCCGCTATGCGAGACTGTTCCTGGAGCGTTTCGGAGCGGGGCTGGAGGAAGAGGGACAGCGCTACCTTGAGCACGTCCTGGACAGCGGTTCCCGGCTCCAGGAACTGGTGGACGACCTGTTGGCCTATGCCCGGATCGGCACCCAGGGACGACCCTTCGAGCCGGTGGATTTCGGCGCGGCCGTGGATGAGGCGGCGGCCAACCTGGAGGCGGAGATCACCGCCGATGATGCGGGTTTCAGCCGTGACGAGCTGCCCACGCTCAAGGCCGACCGGGGCCAGGTCGTGCAGCTGTTCCAGAATCTCATCGGCAATGCCTTGAAGTTCCGATCAAGCGAACCGCTCCGGATCCGGATCAGCGCCGATCGCCAGGGGGATGATTGGCGTTTCGCCATTCAGGACAACGGCATCGGTATCGAGGCGGAGCATGGCGAACGGATCTTCGGCATGTTCCAGCGCCTGCATACCGGCGAGGAGTACCCCGGCACCGGCATCGGGCTGGCCATCTGCAAGAGTATCGTGGAACGGCATGGAGGCCGCATCTGGGTGGAGTCGCGTCCGGGCGCGGGCTCCACGTTCTACTTCACCATCCCGGCGCAGGCGTGACCGTGGGGAGGCGATTGCATGGGTGAGTTCGAGGGCAAACGATTGCATCTGTTGCTCGTCGAGGACCAGCCGGCGGAGGTGGAGCTGATCGAGGCCATGCTCGCCGGCCACCGCGACCCCGAGTTCCACATCGAGCATCACGACAATCTGGCGGGGGGGCTGAAGCGGCTGCGCAGCGGCGGCATCGACCTGGTGCTGCTGGACCTCTGCCTGCCCGACAGTGCCGGGCTGGAGACCTTCCAGCGGCTGCATACCCAGGCGTCCTCGGTGCCGATCATCCTGATGACCAACCTGGACGACGAGGATCTGGCCGCCCGCGCCGTTCGCGAAGGCGCCCAGGACTACCTCATCAAGCGCCGGGTGGATACCGGTCTGCTGGTCCGCTCCATCCGCTATGCCCTGGAGCGCCAGCTCTCCGAGGAGGCGCTGCGGCAGAGCGAGGAGCGCTACGCGCTGGCGGTGCGCGGCGCCAACGACGGTGTCTGGGACTGGAACATGATCACCGACGAGGTCTACTACTCGCCGCGCTGGAAGGCCATCCTCGGCCATGCCGAGACCGATATCGGCAGCCGCCCGGACGAATGGCTCACCCGCATCCACCACGACGATTTCCAGGATTTCAACCATGCCCTCCAGGCCCACCTGACCGGAGAGACCGAGCAGTTCGCCCACGAATACCGGCTGCGGCACCAGGCCGGGCACTTCATCTGGGTTCTCAGCCGGGGCCTCGCGGTCCGCAACATCCACGGCGAGCTGCAGCGCATGGCCGGGTCGCTGACCGACATCACCGCGCGCAAGGCGGCGGAGGAACAGCTGATCCACGATGCGCTGCATGACGCACTGACCGGCCTGCCCAACCGGGCCCTGCTGCTCGATCGCCTGGATCAGGCGCTGAAACAGCTGCGCAGCCGCGGCAACAGCGGTTTCGCCGTCCTGTTCCTGGACCTGGATCGGTTCAAGAACGTCAACGACAGCCTGGGGCACAACGTCGGCGACCAGCTGCTGGTGGAGTTCGCGCAGCGACTCAGCGCCCTGCTGCGGCCGGGCGACACGGTGGCACGGCTCGGGGGCGACGAATTCGCCCTGCTCATCTCCGACATCGAACATATCGGACAGGTCACCGCGGTGGCGAAACGCATCCTGGAGCTGTCCCGTGACCGGTTCCAGATCGCCGGCCACGAGGTCTTCACCACGGCCAGCGTCGGCATCGCCATGGGTTCCCGTGTCTACCAGGGGCCGGAGGAGATCCTGCGCGATGCCGATATCGCCATGTACCGGGCCAAGGGCGCGGGCAAGGCCCGCTACGAGGTCTTCGATCGCCAGATGCACCAGCGGGTGGTGGAGCTGCTGCGCCTGGAGACCGACCTGCGCCGGGCGGTGGAGCGGGGCGAGTTCGCCATGCACTACCAGCCCATCGTCTCGCTGGACGAGGGCAAACTGGTGGGTTTCGAGGGGCTGATCCGCTGGCACCACCCCCTCCGGGGCATGGTGGGCCCGGAGTCATTCATCCCCGCCGCCGAGGAGACCGGGCTGATAGTTCCCATGGGCTGGTGGACCATCCGGGAGACCTGCCGCCAGACCCGGCAGTGGCAGCGCGAGTTTCCCAACCGCGCGCCGCTGAGCATCAGCGTCAACGTCTCCGGACGCCTGTTCAAGCAACCGGACATGGTGACGCGACTGGAGCGGATCCTGGACGAAACCGGGCTCTCCCCCGACTCGCTGCGGATCGAGATCACCGAGAGCGTGCTGCTGGATCATGCCGAGGAGGCGATGGAGAAGCTCTCGGGCCTGCGCAACCTGGGCGTGGGTCTGCACGTGGACGATTTCGGCACCGGCTACTCCTCCCTGAGCTACCTGCAGAAGTTCGCCTACGACTCGCTGAAGATCGACCGCAGCTTTGTCAGCGATATCGAGCAGACCAAGGGTTCCGGCGCCATCGTGCAGACCATCATCGCCCTGGGGCAGATGCTGGGCATGAATATCATCGCCGAGGGTGTGGAAACGCCGGTGCAGCTCAGGCGGCTGCAGGAGCTGCAGTGTCCCCAGGTGCAGGGCTTCTGGTTCTCACGCCCCCTGGATGCCGCCGGTGCGCGGCGCCTGCTCTCCAATCCGCCCACCTGGCAGGTGGACAAGATCGCCTGACGCTGTCATGCCGGGGCCCGGCGCGGGTCCCGTACCCGGTTCAACCGCAGTAGAGGAACTCGATGAGCGCCTTCTGCGCGTGAAGCCGGTTCTCCGCCTCGTCCCACACCACGCTCTGCGGTCCGTCGATCACCTCCGCGCTCACCTCTTCACCCCGGTGGGCCGGCAGGCAGTGCATGAACAGTGCGTCGGGGCGGGCGCGCGCCATCAGCTCCCCGTTCACCTGGTAGCCGGCGAAGGCCGCCTCGCGCAGCTTCTGCTCCTCCTCCTGTCCCATGCTCGCCCATACATCGGTGACCACCAGGTCGGCGGCGGTGGCGGCGGTGGCGGGATCGCGGGTGAGGGTCACGCGGTCGCCGGCCGCGGCCAGCAGGGCGGGATCGGGATCGTAGCCCTCCGGGCAGGCGATGTTGAGGCGGAAATCGAACTGGCGCGCGGCATTGATGTAGGAGTTGCACATGTTGTTGCCATCGCCGATCCAGGCCACCGTGCGCCCGGCGATGGCGCCGCGGTGCTCCACGTAGGTCTGCACGTCCGCCAGCAGCTGGCAGGGGTGGTAGTGATCGGTGAGGCCGTTGATCACCGGCACCCGGGAGTGGGCCGCGAAGCGCTCGATCTTGTCGTGTTCGAAGGTGCGGATCATGACCAGGTCCACCATCCGCGACAGCACCCGGGCGGTATCCTCGATGGGCTCGCCGCGGCCGAGCTGGGTGTCCCGGGGCGAGAGGAAGATGGCGTGTCCGCCGAACTGCGCCATGGCCGCCTCGAAGCTGACCCGGGTCCGGGTGGATGATTTCTCGAACACCATCCCCAGGACCCGGTTGCGCAGCGGTTCATGGATCTCGCCGGCGCGGCTGCTCCCCTTGAGCTCGATGGCGCGCGCGATGAGCCCGTTCAGCTCCGCGGTCGTGAGATCCATCAGGGTGAGAAAGTGGCGTACTGCCATGTCCTGTCCTCCCGGCCTTGCCTGTGGGCGTCAGCCGCGGGTGAAAGCCTGCACCAGGGCGATGACGCCGTCGGCCAGCTGGTCGGCCTCCGCGTCGGTCAATACCAGCGGCGGGAGCAGCCGGATGACGCGTTCGGCGGTCACGTTGATGATGAAGCCCTGCTCGAGGCCGCGGGTCACGAGCTCGCCGCAGGGGCGGTCGAGCTCCACGCCGATCATCAGGCCGCGGCCGCGGATTTCGGCCACGTGGGGATTTTCGGCCAGCGCCTCGGCGAGGCGCCGGGTGATGCGCTCACCGAGCGCGCCGGCACGCTGCACGAGCCCCTCGCGCTCCATGACCTCGATCACCGCCAGGGCGGCCCTGCAGGCCAGCGGGTTGCCGCCGAAGGTGGTGCCGTGGTTGCCGGGCCGGAACACCTCGGCCGCCTCGCCGCGGGCCAGGCAGGCGCCGATGGGCATGCCGTTGCCCAGTCCCTTCGCCAGGGCCATCACGTCCGGCGCGATGCCGCTGTGCTGGAAGGCGAACCAGTGGCCGGTACGGCCGATGCCGCTCTGCACCTCGTCGAGCATGAGCAGCCAGCCGTGCTCGTCGCACAGGGCGCGCACGCCGCGGAGGTAGTCGTCGTCGGCCAGGTTGACGCCGCCCTCGCCCTGCACCGGCTCCATCAGTACCGCCACCACGTTGGGGCTGTTGTGGGCGATGTTGGCCAGGGCCTCGAGATCGCCGTAGGGGGCGCGGATGAAGCCCTGCACCAGCGGCTCGAAGCCGGCCTGCACCTTGCGGTTGCCGGTGGCGGTCAGGGTGGCCAGGGTGCGGCCGTGGAAGCTGTTCTCCATCACCACCACGGCGGGCTGGGCAATCTCGCGCCGGTGTCCCCACAGGCGCGCGAGCTTGATGGCCGCCTCGTTGGCCTCCGCGCCCGAGTTGCAGAAGAAGGCGCGATCCATCCCGGCGAGCCGGGTCAGGGCCTCGCCCAGGCGCTCCTGCAGCGGGATGCGGAACAGGTTGGAGGTATGCACCAGCGTTCCGGCCTGGTCGCACAGGGCATCCCGCACGGCGGGATGGGCGTGCCCCAGGCCGCACACGGCGATCCCGGACAGCCCGTCCAGATACTTCCGGCCCTCGGTATCCCACAGCCATGCGCCCTCGCCCCGCTCGAAGGCGATGGGCTGGCGGGCGTAGGTGGTCATCAGGGAGTCAGACATGACCTGCATCCACCCCTCGGTCGATAAATCGGTTGTCCAAAACTAAAAAAGGCAGTGCCGAAGAGCAGCTGCCGTCGCTCGAAAACCTTCGATTCTATCCATGTCAAGGCCGCATGGCAAATTCCTGTTGACTGCCTCGGGCCTTGATTCACAAGGGGAAAAAGAAAAGACGGGCCCAGGGGCCCGTCTTTCCCCGCGCCGGGTGAATCAGCCGGCGAAATTCCCTGCCACGAACTCCCAGTTCACCAGGTTCCAGAATGCCTCCAGGTACTTGGGGCGGGCGTTGCGGTAGTCGATGTAGTAGGCATGTTCCCACACGTCCACGGTGAGCAGGGGTTTCTGGTCGGTGGTGAGCGGGGTGCCGGCGTTGCTGGTGTTGACGATGGCAACGCTGCCGTCGGCATTCTTCACCAGCCAGGTCCAGCCGGAGCCGAAGTTGGTGGCCGCGGAGGTGGACATCTTCTCCCTGAACTCGGCGAAGGAGCCGAAGGCGGCGTTGATGGCATCGGCCAGGGCGCCGGTGGGTTCGCCGCCGCCGTTGGGGCTCAGGCAGTTCCAGTAGAAGCTGTGGTTCCAGACCTGGGCGGAGTTGTTGAAGACACCGCCGGAGGATTTCCGGATGACGTCCTCGAGAGCCATGTTCTCGAACTCGGTGCCCTTGGTCAGGTTGTTCAGATTGGTGACATAGGTCTGGTGGTGCTTGCCGTAGTGGTACTCCAGCGTCTCGGCGGAGATGTGCGGCTCGAGGGCGTTCTTCTCGTAGGGCAGGGCGGGGAGCTCAAATGCCATGGGGTTCTCCTATCGCGTTTCGGTTGTCGGGTTTGTTTCCTTGGACGGCACGAAAGGGCAGTGTAGTCCACGCCCGTGACAGGGGTTCGATCACGGGGCATGGAAAATAACCCAGTAGCGCAGTTTGGAATTAGTCTAAACAGGCCCCGGTCCCGATGCAAGGGTGTGGCGGACGCCGGTGGCGGATTCCCGGTGCGGGTTTGTCGTGTAACATGGATTGAGACCGGCCGGGCCGGTACCGGCGGGTGCCAGGACCCGGGGCGTGCAGGGCGATTCGAACGGGCAAGGAGTCAGACCGAGCGATGTGCGGAATCTGTGGTGAGCTGCGCTTTGACGGGGCATCCCCCGACTTGGGGGCCCTGGGGCGGATGCTGGAGGTGCTGGTGCCGCGGGGGCCGGATCATGGCGGCAGCTATACCGACGGCGCGCTCGCCTTCGGTCACCGGCGCCTGTCCATCATCGACCTGTCCGAACGGGGCAACCAGCCCATGGTGGACCCCGAGCTGGGGCTGGCGCTGGTCTTCAACGGCACCATCTACAACCATCCGGAGCTGCGGCGCGAGCTCGAGGGCCGCGGCTACCGGTTCTTCTCCGGCAGCGACACGGAGGTCATTCTCAAGGCCTTCCATGCCTGGGGCGAGCGCTGCCCGGAGCGGCTCCACGGCATGTTCGCCTTCGCGGTCTGGGATCTGCGCAACCGGCGCCTGTTCCTGGCCCGCGATCGCCTCGGTATCAAGCCGCTCTACTACAGCCAGGACGGCGCGCGGCTGCGCTTCGCCTCCGGCAGCCAGGCCCTGCTCGAGGGCGGCGGCATCGACACCGCCCTCGACCCGGTGGGCCTCCACCACCAGTTCACCCTCCACGGCGTCGTGCCGGCGCCCACCACCGTGCTGCGCGGCATCCGCAAGCTCGCCCCCGGCACCACTCTCTACGTCGACCTGGAGGGGCGCGTCGAACACCGGCGCTACTGGGAGCTGCACGCCCGGCGCCCCGCCGAGGCGCTGAGCGAGAACGAGTGGATTGGACGCATCCACGACGGCCTGCGGCGGGCGGTGGAGCGGCGGCTGCAGATTGCCGACGTGCCCGTGGGGGTTCTGCTCTCCGGCGGGCTCGACTCGAGCCTGCTGGTGGGGCTGCTGGCGGAAGCCGGGGTGGAGGAGCTGCTGACCTTCTCGGTGGGGTTCGAGGATCAGCCCGAGGAGCGCGGCAGCGAGTTCGAGTTCTCCGACGCGGTGGCCGAGCGGTTCCGCACCCGCCACCACCGCTACAGCATTCCCAACGACGAGGTGCTGACGCGCCTGCCCGATGCCATCCGCCACATGGCCGAACCCATGTTCGGCCGTGACTCGGTGGCCTTCTACCTGCTCGCCGAGCGGGTTTCGCAGGAGGTGAAGGTGGTCCAGAGCGGGCAGGGAGCCGACGAGGTCTTCGGGGGCTATTTCTGGTATCCGCAGATGGAGGCGGAGGAGGGCGGCGACCTGGAGCGCTTCGCCCGCCACTACTTCGACCGGGATCACCCGGAGATGGCGCGGCTGCTGGCGCCCGAGTACACCGGTGCGGACCACACCTCCGAGCTGGTCGCCCGGCTGCTGGCCGAGCCCGGGGCCGATACCTTCATGGATCGGGTCCTGCGCATGGACGTGACCACCCTCATCGTGGACGATCCCGTGAAGCGCGTGGACAACATGACCATGGCCTGGGGGCTGGAGGCACGGGTGCCGTTTCTCGACCACGAACTGGTGGAACTGGCCATGCAGATGCCGCCCGAACTGAAGCTCATGTCCGGCGGCAAGCACCCGCTCAAGGCCATCGCCCGCGGCCTGCTGCCCGACAGCGTCATCGATCGGCCCAAGGGCTACTTCCCCGTCCCGGCGCTGCGCTATGTGCGCGGCGCCTTCCTGGAGTTCATGCGCGAGGTGCTCGACTCCCGCGCCTGCCGCGAGCGCGGCCTGTTCCGGCGCGAGTACATCGACTGGCTGCTCGAGGCGCCCGACCAGCGCCTTACCCGCATCCGCGGGAGCAAGCTCTGGCAGCTGGCGCTGCTGGAGTACTGGCTGCAGATCAACGTGGACGGGCGGTAGGGTACAGTCGCCAGTCGCCAGAGCGGGTAGCGCCATGGCCTTGCAGCGAGTCTCCAGAGACGCGGCTCGCGCGGGCGGCAGGAAACCGGTGATCGGCGTCTATTTCCTATTGTTTTGCTCAGGAATGGGCGCTAGACTAGTCCCGAATCTTCATCATCATATTAGGCAGCGCTTCTACAGCGCCCTGTCAGAGCGAGGTGGCAGTATGGATATCCTGGAAGTTATCAAGCAGCAGGTGGAGAGCAACCCGGTCATCATCTATATGAAGGGCACCCCGCAGATGCCCATGTGCGGCTTCTCCTCCCGCGCCGCCCAGGCACTGCAGGCCAGCGGCGAACCCTTCGCCTACGTCAACGTGCTGGAGAATCCCGAGATCTTCCAGAACCTGCCGCGGTTCGCCAACTTTCCCACCTTCCCCCAGATCTACATCGACGGCGAGCTGATCGGGGGCTCCGACATTGCCCTCGAAATGCTTCAGAGCGGTGAGCTGCAGGAGGCGATGAAGGCGGCCAACGGGAAGTCGGGCCAGGAGCAGAGCGCCTGAGCCGGGCGGCGGCTGGGTATCCGTGGCCGGTCTGTCGGAATTCGACATATTGACCCGGATCAAGGTAATTCCGGTTCCATGAACTACAGTTAAATCGTCACCGTCAAGGTGACGAGGGCCGGCGGCACCGGCCCGCCCGCGCCGCGAATACGCGACCGTTGCGGGGAGTTCCCCGCCGACCATCTGGGGCCTCATCCGGGTCCCGGGCGCACGGTGCCGCCGGCCCAGCCATGTCTGGCGTCGTCCACCAACCCGTTCTTCCGGTTCCTCCCGCATCGCATCCCGGCTTCCCCCTTCGATCTTCACCCCCGGATTCGCAGCAAAGCCGTTGTTCGTTCAGCATTCCCCGGTCCTGGCGCTGGAACCTGGGACGCTACAGGCAACGGGAGCACACGGCGGAGGCCGCCGCCCGCCACCCCGGTGCGGACCGGCTGCGGGCCGCGGGAGTGGCCTTGCCCGGGGCAGGGGCGGTACCATCATCCCAAACCGCTGCGCCAGACGGCGGTTACGGGGACTGTACAGAGAGCCATGTTTCAGCAATCGTCACGCCCGCGCGGCGCTTCGGCGTTTGGTCTGCCGGTCCGGGTGGCGGGCCTTCTGCTCCTGTTGCTGTGGACGACCGCGGCGTCGGCCGCGGGGGCGGAGTACTATCGTCTCGGCGTTCTGCCCCTGCAGAGCCCCACCAAGCTGGCGGGCATGTTCTCGCCCCTGGTGGGACTGATGGAGCAGGAACTGGATCATCCCGTGCAGTTCGTCACCGCGCCGAGCTTCTCCGCCTTCATGGACCGGGTGGCGCGGCGCGAGTACCACGTCATCTACCTCAATCCCCTTCTGTACACCGAGGCCCGGGCGGCCGGTTACCGGGCCGTGGCCAAGGTGGCGGGGGAGCCCTTCACCGGCATCCTGGTGGTGCGCGGGGACAGCCCCGTCCGGACGCTGGACCCTGAGCGGCTGCCCCGCGGTCTGCGCATCGGATTCCCCGATCCCGGCGCCTATGCCGCCACGGTCATGACCCGCCAGTACATGGAATCGCTCGGCATTCATGTGGACGAGTGGTTCCAGGTGGAGTACTTCGGCTCCCAGGACTCGGCGCTGCTGGCGCTCCATGCGGGCCTGGTGGACATCATCGGCACTTGGCGCCCCTCCTTCCGCTCCATGCCCGAGGCCGTGCGCTCGGATCTGCGCATCATCGCCGAGACGCCGCCCCAGCCGCAGATGCCCGTGGCAGTGCGTGACGATGTCCCGGATGCCGAGGTGCAACAACTGGTGGCGCTGCTCACCGGGCTGGGGGAGCGGACCGAGGGGCGCGTGGCGCTCGAGCGCCTGGGGTTCCTGCAGGGCTTCGACCCGGCGACGGACAGCGAGTACCGGGAGGTGCGCCATGAGCGCTGAGACGGCGGCGCGCGGGCTGGAGACCCCGGGCGGGCTCGCGCGGCCCGCGCCGCGGATATCGCTGTTCCGGACCCTGCGCTTCCGGCTGATTCTCTCGGTGGCCCTCGTGCACGTGTGCCTGATGGGGGCCTTCACCTGGGAGTCGGTCCAGGAACAGTCCCAGAGCGTGCGGGAGCAGCTCTACAACCGGGGCGTGTCGCTGTCCAACCTGATGGTCGTGGCGAGCACCAATGCGGTACTGGCCGAGGACCTGGCGGCGCTGGCGGAAGTCACCGAGCGGGTCCACCGGCAGCCCGACGTGCGTTACGGCGAGATCGTGGACGCCCGCGGGCAGGTGCTGGCGAGTACCGAGCCGCGCCGCATCGGCCGTCCGGTCGGGGCGATGGTCGCGGCAAGCGAGCGTTTCCCGCTGCCTGGCGACGACCAGCTGCTGGACCTGCGGGAAGAGGTGACGGTGGCCGGCCGTCGGGTGGGTACGGTGCTGCTGGGCCTGTCCACGGAGAGCCTCGATGCGGCCCTGCGCAGTACCCGCAACGAGGGGCTGCTGTTCATCCTGTTGGCGCTGTTCATCGGCAGCGTGGCCGCCTGGGGGCTGTCGCTGGCGCTGACCCGCCATCTCCACGAGCTCACCCGGGCGGCGGGCCAGATCAGCGCCGGGGATTTCAGCGTCCGGGTGGCGCCGGGGGCACGTGACGAGTCGGGGGTGCTGGCCCGCGCCTTCAACGCCATGGCCGTGTCCCTGGAGCGGACCGCCCGCCGTGCCCGGCAGGAGCACGAGAAGCGCACCGAGGCCGAGCGCCTGGCCTGCGTGGGCGAGCTCTCCGCCAGCATCGCCCACGAGATCCGCAATCCGCTGGCTGCCATCATCAACTCCGTAAGCCTGCTCGACCGGGAGGACCTGGAGCGCGAGGACCGTGGCGAGGTGGTCGACATCATCAACAGCGAGACCCGGCGCCTGCAGCGGACCCTGAACGATTTTCTCGATTTTGCCCGCATCCGCGAACCGCAGCTGGCGGTGGTGGACCTCTGTCCGCTGGTGGAGGAGGTGGCGCGGCTGGTGGAGCGCGATCCCCAGTCCCAGGGACGGGTGCGGTTCCGCCTGCGCTTTCTCGACGGTTCCTGCCGGGCGCACATCGATGCCGACCAGATGCGCCAGGTGCTCTGGAACCTGATGCTCAACGCCGTCCAGGCCATGTCCGGGGGCGGCGAGGTGACGGTGCGGGTGGAGTGCGGCGACGGCCGGGTGCAGGTGAGCGTCGTGGACGCCGGCTGCGGCATGGAGGAGGCATTCGTGGGGAAGGTCACCAAGCCCTTCGTCACCGGCCGCCGGAGCGGCACCGGCCTGGGGCTCGCCATCGCCCAGCGGGTGCTGATGCAGCACGGCAGCGGGTTGAGCATCGTCAGCCAGCCCGGGGTGGGCACCGAGGTGGGGTTCGAGCTGGGCGCGGTGGGAGCGGAGTGATGGCGGTCATCCTCATCGTCGACGACGAATTCTCCATCCGCAAGACCCTGGGGCTGCTGCTCAAGGCCGAGGGCCATACCGTGCACGAGGCCGGAAGCCTGGCCGAGGCGAAGGCGCGGCTGGAGCAGGCGCCGGCGGATCTCGTCATCACCGATCTGCGCCTGGGCGAGGATGACGGCATCGCGGTGCTGGAGCATCTGCGCGCCAGCGGCAGCGACGCGGAGAGCATCGTCATGACCGCCTACGGCACCATCGAGTCGGCGGTGGAGGCCATGCGGCTGGGCGCCTACGACTATCTGACCAAGCCCATCAATCCCGCCGAGCTGGTGATACGGGTCACCAAGGTGCTGGAGCGCAAGAGTCTGCGCGAGGAGGTCACCCGCCTGCGCGGCGCCCTCGACGGGCGGCATGTCCTCGCCCACGTAGTGGCCGAGAGCCCCCAGATGCAGCGGGTCCTGCAGGTCATCGAGCGCATCCGCGATCGGGATCTGCCGGTGCTCATCACCGGCGAAACCGGCACCGGCAAGGAGGTGGTGGCGCGCGCCGTCCACGCCACCAGTACCCGGGCCGCCGCGCCGTTCCTGGCCATCAACTGTGCCACCCTGCCGGAAGACCTGCTCGACTCGGAACTGTTCGGCAGCCTGAAGGGCGCCTTCACCGGGGCGGTCGCCAACCGCAAGGGGCTGTTCCGGGAGGCCCATGGCGGCACCCTGTTCCTGGACGAGATCGGCGACATCAGCCCGCGCCTGCAGGCCAAGCTGCTGCGCGTGCTGCAGGAGGGCGAGGTGCGGCCGGTGGGGGGCGATACCCCGACCCGGGTGGACGTGCGCATCGTCGCGGCCACCAACCGCGACCTCGATCGCATGGTGGAGGCGGGCGAGTTCCGCAGCGACCTGCTGTTCCGCCTCAACGTCCTGCCCATCGCCCTGCCGCCGTTGCGCGAGCGGCGCGAGGACATCCTGCCCTTGGTGCGGCGGGTGCTCGAGCGGTTGCGGCGGGAGCCGGGACGGGACAACCTGGGCCTCACCCCCCCCGCCCAGGAGAAGCTGCTGCGCTACGACTGGCCCGGCAACGTGCGGCAGCTGGAGAACATCATCGAGCGCAGCTTCGCCCTTCATCCCGGGCCGGTGCTCGATGCCCACGAAATCCTCATCACCCCCGCCGGTGTCACCCAGCCGACAGCCGGGCCCGAGGCGGGTCCGGAGTTGCCGGCCGATATCCCCCTCGCCGAGGTGGAGTCGCTGCACATCCGCCGGGTGCTGGAGCGCCAGGGAGGCAACCAGGTGGCGGCCGCCCGGGTGCTCGGCATCAGCCGTTCCACCCTGCGCCGCAAACTGGGCCAGAACGGCTGACTCATTCTGCGACACCCCTGTCTTATCCTGAGGCATTTCCCTGCAGTGAAAACAGGGGAAAAGAGCCAACCACGAAGGCGCGAAGGTCACGAAGCGGTTTTTTCTCTATCTGGATGCCCCTCAGAAGCCTGGCGATGTTAAGCCAAGGTGCTCATTTTCTTATCGATAACCCCATGTTTCTTCGTGTTCTTCGTGCCTTCGTGGTGGATTATAATTATGTATTAATATTGTATTTGGCACTGGCCTTGCAACTGCCTGGGGAAAAGAAATCAACATCCAGGTGGAGGCCTGCATGGAGCTGTTCAAGAAGACCCTCGATCCGGTCGTGGCGCTGGTGATTATCGCCGTGCTCGACATTTTCATGTTCCTCACCATCGGGGCATGGACGGTGGGGGGCGGCGAAACCATGATGACCGGGCTCATTGCCCAGTTGTTCCTCGGCGACGAGCTCTCCCGCATTCCCTTCTGGGAACTGGTGTTCCCGCCCGATCCCGGCTACTGGAAGATCTACATCAGCCTGGGGATGCTGTTCGGCGCCCTGGTGGGCGCGATCATGAGCAAGGAGTTCTACTGGCGCTTCCCGCGCCACCTCTCCGAGTGGGTCATGATCACCGTGGGCGGACTGCTCATGGGCATCGGCATCCGGCTCGCCTTCGTCTGCAACGTGAGCACCTTCTTCGGGCTGACCCCGGAGATGAACCTCGGCGGCTACCTCGCGGTGAGCGGCATCCTCGCCGGCGCCTGGGTGGGTTCGCTCGTCTACAAGAAAGTGCTGGAGGGTTGACCATGTCCCCCGTCGGAGAGTGCATCACCGCCTTCATCTTCGGTTCCGTGGTGGGCCTGCTGGTACAGCGCTCGCGCTTCTGCAACACCGCCGCGCTGCGCGACGCCATGCTGTTCAAGACCTACCGCAACACCAAGGCGCTGCTGGTGGCCATGATGATCCTGACCCTCGGCTTCACCACCTTCCTCACCTTCGGCGACGGCAAGCCGCTGCATTTCGACGTGGGTCTGAACCAGGTGATGGGGCTGTTCCTGTTCGGCATCGGCATGGTGCTCGCAGGCGCCTGCACCGTCTCCACCTGGGTCAAGGCGGGAGAGGGCAACATCGGCGCCGTGTGGGCGCTGCTGTTCACCTTCATCGGCATGTTCCTGTTCTCACTGCTCTGGTCCTTCTCCTACTGGCCGCCGGCGCCGGGGACCATGAGCGGCGAGCCCAACCTGGCCGGCCTGCAGCTGGGCTACGCCAACGCCGCCACCCTGCAGGAGAAGACCGGCATCCCGGCGGTGGTGTTCGGACTGGTGCAGTTCGCGGTGCTGCTGGCCATCTACCGCGCCATCCGCCGCAAGGAAACCGCCGCGGAGCACGCCAAGGCTCCGGCCGGTCAGGGCGCGGGCGCCGCCTCGGCGGGCGCCGTGGCCAGCCGCAACGACTGATTCACTGACAATGAACTGACAAAGAGGAGCACGGACGATGGGACTGTTCGGACGCAAGAAGAGCAATGACGGCGGTGATGTCCAGCCCCAGGGCAGCATCACCCTGGAGGATGGCAGCAGCGTGAGCATCGCGCAGGTGGTGGACTGTATCGGCGACTCCTGCCCGCGCCCGCAGCTGATGACCAAGAAGGCGGTGGGCAACGCCGCCTCCGGCGATGTCATCGAGGTGCGCATCGACAACCCCACCTCCATGGAGGCCATTCCGCCCATGATGCCCGACCTCGGCGCCCGCCACCTCGGCACGGTGAAGTCGGGGCGCTACTGGAGCGTGGTGGTGGCGAAGAACTAGCGCGGGTCCTTTCGTGTTTACCACGGAGGCACGGAGAACACGGAGAAGACGGGGAAAACTCTCCCTGCGCCAGGCTGACGCCGTAGCGCCCGGTTCCAGGGCCAGCCCTGCATTCTCCATGTGGAACAGCGCCTCCGTGACCTCCGTGTCTCCGTGGTGAAAGCATCGGATCGCAACACCCGTTGGAGCCAACAAGGAACAGCAATATGGGAACTGGCCATCTGCAGATGTGGATCTTCTCGGCGCTGGTGACGCTGCTCACCATCGGCGGCATCGCCTACATCTTCATCGCCCAGCCGGAGTACCTGCGCGCCGATCGCGACGGGGTTCCGTACTTCAGTCCCAAGGTGGAGAACCCGATCACCGGGGAAGCCATCGACATGGGCACCCTGGTGCGCCACTACCGCGGAGAGACGCCATGAGCCTCGATCTGGAAACCCTGGTCCAGCTGGTGGCGTTCGGGGTGGCGTTCTACGCCATGTACATCAACTTCACCAAGGATCCCTTCTGAGCCGGAGGTCGTCATGAACACCCGTCAGATGCTGATGTTCTGTGCCGGCAGCCTGGCCCTGAGTCTCGGCGCCGCCGCCGTCCTCTTTCCCTTCGCCTCGGTGAGCAGGGAGACCCTGCAGGCGTCGCGCAGCGCCCAGCCGGTGGAGGCCCTGGGCGAGGTGGACCTGGGGCCCGATTTCGGCACGGTGCCGGTGACCGAGCTGGTGGGGTACTACATCGAGAACCCGCCGGCGGCGCCCGAGCCGGGCGTGGCGGCCGCGCCGAAGCGGCAGCAGTTCGGCGGCTGCTAGTGGGGAGAAGCCTCCACCACGGCCTGCTGCCGGCACTGTTGCTGGCCGTCTCCGGCCCAGTCGGCGCGGAGCTGGTGTACGTGGACGCGGTGCCCGACCCGGCCGCTGTCGTCGTGGTGGATACCCGGCCCGAACCGGCCTGCCTCGAACGCAGCCTGGATCAGGCCCGCTGCCTGCCGACCGAGACGTTCCTGGGTCCGCAACGGCGGCTGGCGAGTTTCCGCGACATCGTCTGGGTCCTGGGTACGGCCGGCCTGCGCGGCGATGAAACGGTGCTGGTGGCGGGAGCCGACCCGGTGCGCCGTGATGCCGTCGCGGCGCTGCTGCACCTGGCCGGTCAGCACCGCGTCGAGGTCCTGATCCCGCCCCTGCCGCAATATCTCGGGACGCCCGGGACGGCTGCGGGTACCGGACGGCCCCGGGGTGTCCTGCGGGACCCGATCTATACCGGGCAGCTGCGCGAGGAGCTCATGGTGCTGCGCGACGAGCTGGCACGGCGCCTCACCGCACCGGGCGCCCCCCGGCTGCTGGACGGACGGCCCGTGGGCGAGTACTGGGGCGAGCGGCTGCGGGCCCGGCGCGGCGGTCACCTGCCCGGTGCCGAGCTGGCGCCGGCCGCCGAGTTGCGGGCCGCGCTGGCACGGGGGGAGAAGCCCCTGGCGGCCGCGGGCGAGGTGGTGGCCTACGGCCATGAGCCGCTCACCGGGCTCGCCTACCTGACCCTGCTGCGGGCCGGATACGGCATCGACGCCCGACTCTACCCGGGCGGCTGGCGCGAGTGGGCCGATGACGGCCGCCTGCCCGCCGATGCGGTGGCCTACCGTGAGCCGGAACCGGTGGAGACATCCGGCGCCCCGGGCGCCGGACCCTGGGCCCAGGCCCTGCTGACCCTCGCTGCGGCGCTGGCCGCCGCCCTGTTCGGATACCTGCTCGGAAGAAGGAGGATTACCTGATGGACCTGCTTTTCATCGTCTCCACGCCGGATGCGTCACGGGTGCTGCTGCCCCTGGCCGCCGCCTGCAAGCGGCGCGGCGCCCGCTGGGGGTGTTTCTTCACCAACGACGGTGTGGAGGCCCTGCGTGACGAACAGGTGGTGCGGGCCATGTCCTGCGCCGATACCGCGGTGGCCTGCGAGCACTCCTGGGAGCGTTTCATGGGCGAGGCCGCCTGCCCGGTGAACCTGGGCAGCCAGACCAACAACAGCGCCCTGGTGGGCGAGGCGCGCAAGGTCATCAGCCTATAGGGCGCTGCTCCACACCTGAAGGCCCGTCCCGAGCTCTCCGGACACGCCGGGGCAAGGCGCCGCGCGCTGGCGACCGCTCGCCGAATGTGTCTCCAGGGGTGGAACAGCACGCGAACACAAGGGAGAAGCCTACGTGAGCGAGAAGAAGAACATCCTGGTGCTGGCGCGCCGCGACCACACCGAGGCCATGCGGGTGGCCGCCGGTCTCACCATCTTCGGCCACACCGTGCGCCTGGTGTTCATGGGCGGCCCGGTTGCGGACACGCCGGAGAACGCCGAGCAGGCGGAGACGCTGGAGCTGTGCGACATCGAGCCGGAGACCACCGTGCCGGGACAGGAGCTGCCCATGCTGGATCCGCGGGCCCTGTCACTGGCCATGGTCCGCTCCGACTGCGTGCTGAGCATCTAGCAGCCTGTCGGACTTGAGGCTGATCCACTGCGCCACCGGGGACACAGGGCGCACCGGGCGCTGCGATCCGGAGGCACAGGCCGGCCGAAGCGGGTAGGCGCGGTGTCCACACCCATGCGGGGGATCGTGGACGCGGCCACTCCAACTTCCCCTGTGCGCCCTGTGTCCCCGGTGGCTGACATTGAAGTTTTCGGACAGGAGATTTCGAGCGAATGAACATTGCCGTGCTGAAAACCGGGCTGTTCCCGGACCGTGAGACGGTGGAGGAGGGGTTGTCCCACTTCGAGACCACCTACTTCGTCTACACCTACGATGCCACGCGTCCGGGGCTGACCGACGCCGACTGGGACCAGGCGCTCGACGAGCTGCTGGCCGCCGAGCGGGTGGTGGTCGTCTGACCCCCGCATGCACCTGTGCCCAAACCATAATAGAAAGCCAGAGGAGGTAGCACCATGAGCAAACTGCAGCGTTTCATCACCACCGGCGTGGCCGTGGCCGCCATCGGTCTCAGCGGTACGGCCTGGGCCGCGGCCCAGCCGCTGGTGGACGTGGCGTGGATCAAGGCCAACTCCTGCAACGACGGCGTCCGTGTCCTCGATATCCGCAACGCCCTGGACGGCGGTTCCCAGACCGACTACCTGCGCGGCCATATCCCCTGCGCGGTGCACACCGACTACCTGAAGGACGGCTGGCGCGTGGCGGACAAGAACAAGACCCCGGGCCAGCTGCCGCCCGCCGATCAGCTGGAGAAGCTCATCGGCGGCCTGGGCATCGGCAACGATACCCAGGTGGTGATCGTCCCGGCGGGCAAGGATGCGCTCGACATGGGCAGCGCCACGCGGATGTTCTGGACCTTCAAGGTGCTGGGGCACGACAACGTCTCCATCCTCAACGGCGGCCTGGCGGCCTACACGAAGGATGAGAAGAACCCGCTGGAAAAGGGCAACAACAAGCCCGAGGCCGTTGCCTTCAAGGCCAACCTGCGCCAGGAGATGCTGGTGGGCAAGGAGGAGATGAAGGCGGCCATGGAGAAGGGCGTGACCCTGGTGGACAACCGCCCCAACGACCAGTACATCGGCATCAACCGTCACCCGAAGGCCAAGCGCAACGGCACCATCCCCGGCGCCAGGAACCTGCCGGAGAACTGGATGACCGAGAACAACGGCGGCACGTTCCGCGACGCCGAGACGCTGAAGAAGCTCTACGCGGTGGCCGAGGTTCCCACCGAGGGCGAGGTGATCACCTTCTGCAACACCGGTCACTGGGCGTCGCTGGGCTGGTTCGCGGAGCACGAGCTGCTGGGCAACCAGCAGGCGAAGCTCTATGACGGTTCCATGGTGGAGTGGAGCGCCGACGAGTCCCTGCCCATGGAGCAGAAGGTCAACTACTGATGGGCTCCGCCCGCTCCGTTCGAAGGCCGTGAACGGAATACGCCGGATCGCCGCGGCGCTGGTGCTGCTCCTCTTGAGCGGTGCCGGCGCCGCGGTTTTTGCCCAGGGCGAGCACGGCCGGCGCTTTGCCGTGGAACTGGCCATCCTGGCCGGCGATGTGCGGCTGCTGACCGTGACGACGCCGTCTGACCTCCACCGGCGCGGGCTGCGGGACCGGGTGGCCAGTGCACTGGGTTACCTGGGGCTGCTGGCCCGGGAGGCGGCGCAGGAAACCGGCGTTGCCGACCCGGGACTGGACGCCGACATCGATGCCCTGCGCGCGGCGTTCCGGGGCGGCCGGCCGCAGGTGCTGGCCGATGGTCTGGCCGCGCTGCAGCGGCGCTACCCGGTCGATGCGCCGGGCTTCATGCCCGTCGAAGCGACCCCGGCGCGGCTGCGGACCGGGCGCGAGCTCTACGAACGGCTCTGCATCGCCTGCCACGCCGTGCCGGACACCAATCGTTCCAATCCGGCCCGGGATCTGTTCCGGGATGCCAGGGAGATGCCACCGGAGGAGTTCGTGGCGCGGCTGCTGGGCGGGGTGCGCGGCGTGACGCAGAGCGGTCTCGAAAACCCGCTCACCGACGAGGAGCTGCGCGGCCTGCTGGCCTGGTTCCGGCACGGGCCGTCCCGGTGAGATCCGGCATCAGGATCGCGCGCAGGCGCGTCCGCTTCCTGAGCAGGTCCGCCAGGGTATAGCCATCCAGCACCTTGTAGAACGCCTGCAGCGCCTCGCCCAGGAACCGCTGCAGGTTGCAGGCTCCCTCGATGCGGCACTCCGAGGTGGCCGGGTCGAAGCACTCCACCAGCGCCGTGGAGGCCTCCGTGCGGCGCACCACCTTCCCCAGGACGACGGCGTCGGCCGCCTGCGCCAGGCGCATTCCGCCGCCCTTGCCGCGCACCGTCTCCACGAGGCCTTCCGTGGCCAGGTGATGGACCACCTTCATCAGGTGGTTGCGGGAGATGCCGTAGGCCTCCGCGATCTCGCCCACCGTGGCCAGCTCCCCGCCCTTGATGCCGAGGTAGATGAGAACGCGCAGGGTGTAGTCGGAGAACAGGGTCAGGCGCATGGCCGGGGCTCCTTCGGGTAATTAACATGCATGTCAGATATTGATTATCCCGCGACGGGATGATATACAAAACATGTATCTCACATACATGTAAAAGACCATGGGTACAACACCAATCAACCGTGACGATATCGAGGCGGCGCTGCGCGAGGTCATCGATCCCGAGGTGGGGGTGAACGTCCTCGACCTGGGGCTCATCTACGCAGTGCGGGCCAGCGACGCCGGCGACCTGCAGGTGGACATGACAATGACCACCCCGGCCTGTCCCGTGGGGGCGATGCTCTGCGACCAGGTTGAGGCCGCCCTGCGCCGCGGGGTGCCCGGTGTCGGAACGGTGGAGGTGGGCCTGGTATGGGAGCCGCCCTGGAGTCCGGAGCGGATGAGCGAAGCGGCCCGGCGCCAGCTCGGCTGGATTTGACTGCCACTGAAAGGATGGAGAATTGCCATGAACGACAAAGCGAGCGACCGGATCATCGACGTGCGGACCATCATACCGCGGGAGCGACATCCCCTCATCTTCGATACATTTGCGGCCCTCGAATCGGGCGAACACTTCGAGTTGGTCAACGATCATGATCCGAAGCCCCTCTACTACCAGTTCCAGGCCGAGCAGGCGGGCCGTTTCAACTGGGATTACCTGGAAGCGGGTCCCGATGTGTGGCGGGTGAAGATCGCGCGCCGCTGGTGACCCGGCCGTGAGCGCCACTTCCGTCCGTCCAAGGGAGCGCGAAACCGCGTGGCGCAGGGACCTGCCGCCGCCGCTGCGCCTGCCCCTGCTGGCGCTGGGTTTCGCCAGTCTGCTGCTGGGGGTGTGGGCCGGACTGGTGCGGCTCGGCTGGGCCTTCCCCCTGCCGCGCGCCGAACTGCTCCTGCTGCACGGGCCGCTGATGGCGTCGGGCTTCTTCGGCACCGTGATCGGGCTGGAGCGGGCGGTGGCGGCGGGCAGGCGGCCGGCCTACCTGGGGCCGGCCGCCACGGCGCTGGGAGCGGTGCTCCTGGTGGCGGGAGCGCCCGCGCCGGCGGGCATCGGCGCGCTGGCGCTCGGCTCGGGGGTGCTGGCGCTGACGACGGCGGACGTCTGGCGCCGGCAGCGGACCCTGTTCAACGCCACCCTGCTGGCGGGCGCCCTGTGCTGGCTCACCGGCAACGTCCTGTGGCTGGCGGGCGCGGCGGTGGCCGGGGTGGTGCCCTGGTGGGCGGCGTTCCTGGTTCTCACCATTGCCGGCGAACGCCTGGAGCTGAGCCGGCTGCTGCCGCCGGCACCCGCCGCGCAGCGGCTGTTCGGGGCCGGCCTGCTCCTGTTCCTGGCCCTGCTGGTCCTGGGGGCGTGGTTCCCGGAGGCCGCCGCCCGGCTGCAGGCGCTGGTGCTGCTGGCGCTGACCGCCTGGCTGGTGCGCTACGACATCGCCCGGCGCACCGTGCGCCAGGCCGGCCTGACCCGCTTCATCGCCGTGGCCCTGCTCTCGGCCTACGGCTGGCTGGCGGTCTCCGCCGTGCTGGGGTTGCTGCCCCCGGGCCTGGCGGGCGGCTCCCTGCGCGACGCCGTCCTGCACACCCTGTTCCTCGGCTTCGTCTTCTCCATGGTGTTCGGACACGCGCCGGTGATCCTGCCGGCGGTGACCCGCTTCGCCGTGGACTACCATCCCGTCTTCTATCTCCACCTGCTCCTGCTGCATGCCTCGCTGGCGTTGCGGGTGGCGGCGGACCTGGGCGGCTGGACGGGGACGGCCCGCCTGGCGGGGCTGCTCAACGGTCTCGCCCTCCTGCTCTTCATGGCCAATACCATCGCCGGTGTCCGGCGCGGGCGGCGGCTGGCGTGAATCCGCCCCCGGGCGGAGCGGAGCCGCCCGGGTGATGCCCCGGCGCGCTCAGCCGGGCCGGGGATCCGTCCCGAAGACCTCCCGGTAGGCGGCGTCGCTGGCGTAGGCGAGCACCGGCAGGGCGACGGGGAACAGCGGCCAGGCCACGGTCAGGGCGAGAAACATGAGACCGGCGATGACCGCGCCCCACAGCGCCATGGTCGGTATGTTGCCGAACACGGCCCGCACGCTGGCGACGATGGCGTTCACGAAGTATGTCCCCCGGTGGAAGGCCAGCGGCACCGAGAAGGCGGTGACGGCGAAGATCGCCGCCGCCAGGACGAATCCCATCAGCGTGCCGAAGCCCAGGTAGAGGAGAGTGTGCCGGCGCAGGACGTCACCGAAGTAGTCCAGCAGGCCGAGGGGGTCGGTGCCGAACAGGAAGCTGTAGAGCACGAGGGCGTCGGTGACCCAGACCAGGAAGATCAGCGTGCTGACGAAGGCGATGAACCAGAGGGCCGGGGGCGCCTCGATGAAGGCGCGGAGCAGGTCGGCGAATCGCGGCCGGCCACCGTCGCGCCGGATGGCGGCGGCCCGGTAGAAGCCGGTCACCAGGACCGGGGCCACCAGCATGAACCCGCTCACGAAGGGATAGAAGGCCAGCGCCATGCCGAGGTACAGGCTGAGCCAGGCGCCGGCCAGACCGACCGCGCCGAAGATCGCGGCGAACAGCAGGCTCGGGGGCCAGCTGGCGCGGAACTGCCCCCAGCCCTGGACGAGCCAGCGGGGGATGGCTGCCGGTGTGACCCGCCGGTGAACGGGCTGCTGTTCGATGCCTGCCATCCGTACTCCCCCCCGCCGGCCCACCGGTTTCCCGTCAGGCCGAGTATAGGGGAGTTCGCCCGGTTCCGCGTGGGGCGCGCCGGCGGCGGGTGCGGGGCAGGCCCCGGGCGTCGGGCGCCCGGGGGTGGGATCGGGGGAGGGGCTCAGTCGTCGTCGTGACCGCGACCTTCATGACGGTCGTCGTCATGATCACGTCCACGGTCGGTGAAGCGCTGCTGGCGCACGTTGCCGGGCAGGCCGCGGTCGTCCAGGGCTGCCTGGCGGAAGCCCGGCGCGGCGTAGTAGGGACCGAGGCCCACGGCCCGGCTGCTGCCCCGGCTCACCACCACGGCGCCGGTGACGTCGAAGGGCGTGGCCCTGCCGTCGGCGTTGAAGCGGCTGTTCACCGCGCCGCCGCCATGGCTGTAGATCATGAACTCCGGCGCTAGCTCGGCCTGCAGGTTGTAGTAGGCGCCGTCGGCCCGGATCTTCCGGGCATCGACCATGGCGCCCAGGCGGCCCACCTGGTCGAGGGGAAGCAGGACCCCTTCGGGCCTTTCGAACAGCACGTGGCGGCCCCCGTCGGGTCCGGTGCCGGTCAGCCGCTGCACCCGTACCAGCATCGCCGGCGCGGCGGGATCGAAGGTCGGCGCGGTCGCGGTCCGGCCGGCCCGGTAGTCGCGGTCATCGTAACGGTCGTGGCTGCCTGCCGCGGCATAGGGGGCGGCGAGGGTGGCGGCAAGGGCGCCGGCCAGGGCGATTCTGTGCATCGTCTGCATGGTGGTCTCCTCCCGGAGGTTGTAGCGAATGACGAGCACAGGCTAGCGCGGGGGCCTGAATTGAACGTGAAGCGGGACTGAAACGGACCTTAATCGCGGGCATTCCGGACCTTGCCGAGGCCGGACGGGCCCGGTGGGCGGGCCGCGCGGGGGGGCCGGTGGGGGATTCGATTACGGCGCGGGGTCCGGCGCCGGAGCCGGTGAGGACTCCGCCGGTTCCCTGGGGCTCTGTTCGAGGGGCTCCAGCCCGGCCAGCTCCTTGGGGGTGCTGATGCCCATCTCCGCCAGCCGGCGGGCGGCGCTCAGCACCTGCCGCTCCAGCGAGCCCACCGCACGGTTGTAGCTCTCCACGCTGCCGCCGAGGTTCCGGCCCAGGCGGGCGAGATGCTCGGTGAAGGTGGCGAGCCGCTTGTAGAACTCCTCGCCGAGGTCGCGGATGGCGTCGGCGTGGCGGATGATGGCCATCTGCCGCCAGCTGAAGGCCACCGCCCGCAGCAGGGCCACGAGGCTGGTGGGGGTGGCGAGGATCACCCGGGCGCGCAGGGCGTCCTCCAGCAGGGCGTGGTCGTCGTCCAGCGCGGCGGTGAGAAACTGGTCACCGGGGATGAACAGGATGACGAAGTCCAGGCTGTCCCGGAACTGGGCCCAGTACTGCTTGGAGGAGAGTTCGCGCACCCGTTGGCGCACATTGCGGGCATGGCGCGCCAGCGCCTCCCGGCGGATGCCGTCGTCGGTCGCCTCCACCGCGCTCAGGTAGGCGTCCAGCGGGGTCTTCACGTCCACCACGATCTCGCGCTCGTCGGGCAGCCGGATCACCATGTCTGGACGCAGGGCGCCGTCCTCGGTGGCGCGGTGGGCCTGCTCGGTGAAATCACAGTGCTCCACCATGCCCGCCAGCTCCACCAGCCGGCGCAGGGTGAGCTCGCCCCAGCGTCCGCGCACCTCGGGCCGGCGCAGGGCCTGCACCAGGTTGCGGGTCTCCGCCTGCAGCGCCTGCTGGGTCTGGGCCATGCCCTCCAGATACTGGGTCAGCGCGCCCTGGGCGGTCTGGCGCGCCTGCTCCATCTCCCGCACCTGCTGCTCGGTCTTCTCCAGCGCGGTGCGGATGGGCAGCAGCATGTTGTCGATGGCCTTCTGGCGCTGGGTGAGGTCGGACTGGGCCTGCTGCTGGAACTGGCCCAGGCTCTCCCGGGCCAGGCGCAGGAAATCCTCCTGGTTGCTGCGCAGCGCGTGGGCGGCAAGCACTTCGAAGGTCTCGCCGAGCCGCTCGCGGGCATCCTCGAGAGCCTCGATGCGGGCTTCGGCGTTGGCCCGCTCGGCTTCCAGCTGGCCGGCGAGGGTGGCCCGCGCGGTTTCCAGCGCACCCAGGCGCCGCTGGCAGCGGAGCTGGGTCAGGAGCACCCCGAGCAGGGCGCCGAGCATGACGGCCCCGGCCAGCGCCAGGGCCAGCATCCGGGGATCAGAGAGCGACGGCATCCGTCTCCCGCTGGATCCAGTGGAGGATTCCGGCGGGGGTCTCCACCAGGCCGTGGGCGCCCCACGCGCCGGGATCGTCCCCCGTCCCCAGGTAGCCGAACAGGGCCACGAGGGTGCGCATTCCCGCCGCCAGCCCCGCCTCGATGTCACGGGCCGCGTCACCCACGTAGAGGGAGGCGGAGCAGGGCCGGCCGGTGAGGCGGCAGGCGTGCAGAAGCGGCTCCGGGTGGGGCTTGGAGTGGGGGGTGGTGTCGCCGCTCACCACGCAGGCCGCGCGGCGATCCAGCCCCAGCGCCCCCATGAGGGGATCGGTGAGGTAGGCGGGCTTGTTGGTGACCACCCCCCAGGCGATGTCCGCCGCCTCCAGGGCCGCCAGCAGCGCCTCCATGCCGGGAAACAGCCGGGTTTCCACCGCCAGGTGTGCCTGGTAGGCGTCGAGCAGGTGCCCGCGGTAGCGGGGAAAGTCCGGGTGCGCGTCGTCGATGCCGAAGCCGTGGGTGATGAGCGAGCGGGCGCCGTGGGAGACCCAGGGGCGGATGGTGGCGAAGGGCAGGGGAGCGCGGCCGGCCCATTCCAGGGTCCGGTTCAGGGCCCAGGCGAGGTCCGGCGCGGTGTCGAGCAGGGTGCCGTCGAGATCGAACAGCACCGCGCGCACCGGCTGGCGGCGTCCGGCGGCGGCCGCGGCGACGCTCATGTCTCCGCCGGGCGCCGGGCGTGCGCCAGGTAGTTCACGTCGAGTGTCCGTGACAGGCTGTAACGGCGGCTCAGGGGGTTGTAGGTCATGCCGGTCAGGTCCACCAGCTCCAGCCCCGTGGCGCGGGTCCAGGCCTCCATCTCTGAGGGGCGGATGAACTTGGCGTAGTCGTGGGTCCCCTTGGGCAGCATGCCGAGCAGGTACTCGGCGCCGACGATGGCGAGCAGGTAGGACTTGGGATTGCGGTTCAGGGTGGAGAGGAAGATGTGGCCGCCGGGTCGCACCAGCCGGGCGCAGGCGGCGATGACCGAGGCGGGATCGGGCACGTGCTCGAGCATCTCCATGCAGGTGACCACGTCGAAGGCGGCCGGCATCTCTTCGGCCAGCGCCTCGACGGTGACGCGCCGGTACTCCACCCGGATGCCGCTCTCGAGCTGGTGCAGCTTCGCCACGCCGAGCGGCGCCTCGCCCATGTCGATGCCCATGACATCGGCGTCCCGGGCCGCGAGCGCCTCGGCCAGGATGCCGCCGCCGCAGCCCACGTCCAGCGCCCGCTTGCCGGACAGTCCGCCGCAGCCCTCGTCCACGTAGGCCAGGCGCAGCGGGTTGATGTCGTGGAGCGGTTTGAACTCGCTGTCGGGATCCCACCAGCGGTGGGCCAGTTCCTCGAACTTGGCGATCTCGGCGTAGTCGACGTTCTCGCCCTGGGGAGTGCTGTCGGTGACGGGCATCGTGGTCTGAAGTTCCTGTTTCGCGGATGTCGGAAGATTACCAGATAACCGCCCAGACCCTCCACGGCGGGCTCTGTGCGGGCTCTGTCCCCGATGTTATGATCGGCACGCCTGTACCCCGCCATGGAGCGCTACGGGCCCCCTTCCCCCATCCGCGGTGCGCGCCATGAGCGTTTCCGATCCGCGCCGTCTCCCGGTGCGATTCCTGTGGCTGTTGCTTCTGCTGCTGTCCGCCACTGCCGAGGCGGCGACCCTGCGCGTGCCTCTCACCATCCCCTATGCCCTGCTCGAGAGCGCATTCGGCGCCTGGTCGGGCGGCGCGGACGAAGCCGGCTGCAGGCACCTGCAGACCGGCGCGCCCCAGCTGGAGGCCCGCGGCGGCGAGCTGCACTTCGTCGCCACGGTGGAGGCGGTTCTCGGCGCGGAGGTGCTCGGCAAGTGCGTTCAGCCGCTGGCCTGGATCGGCATGGCGGACGTGGTGCTGGAGCCCTACGTGGACGAGGCCTGGCAGCTGCGCTTCCGCCTCGGCGCGACGGAGCTGAGCAACGCCGACGGGACGCGGGCCCCGGTGTTGAGCGCCATCTGGGAGCTGGTGCGGCACCTGCTCGTGCCGCGGCTGGAGTCGTTCAGCTTCGATCTCGACGCTCCGCGGGCTGAGATCCGTGCCCTGGTGCGCTCCGCGGCTCCCGCCCTGGAGGCGGTCCTGGCGAGCCTGCGCCTCGGCGAGCCGGTGGCCGGGGAGCGCGGCGTGGCGGTGCCGCTGCTGCTGGAGCTGCCGGCGGACCTGCCTGCGCCGCCGCCGCCGGTGGCGACGGAGGTGGAGGATGCCGCCGCCCTGGCCGCCCGCCGGCAGGCCGGGGAACGCATCGACGCCTTCCTGGTATTCGTGGTGAAGCAGGCGGGCCTCGACCTGGAGGACCCCGAGCTGCGGGCCGCGCTGTTCAGCCTGCTGCTGCAGAGCCGCTACCGGCTGCTGGCGATTCTCGACGGCAGTGCGCCGGAGACGGAGGGTGACCCGGTGCGGGCGCTGCTGCGGGATGACTGGGAACGGTTGCGCGGGATCCTGCTGGAGGCGGAGCGGCGCGGGCTGGGGGGCGGCGCACTGCTGCGCTACGTGAGTTTCCTCAACGCCGGCGACGTGCTCCTGGCCCTGGATGCCGCGGCCCCGGAGCTGGGGGTGTGGATCTCGGCCGAGGGGCTGCGCCGGCTCGCGCTGGGGTTGCGGCCGGGCTACCCGGGCGATCCGCTGGAGTATGGCTACGACGTGGACTTCGAGCTGCGCCGGCTGTTCGGTTTTCCCGACGAACCACCGCTCCCGCCGCCCCTGCCGGAGCAGGAGCCGGACCGGAGCGGCGGGTTGATGGACTGGCTGGTGCGGCCGGCGCGGGCCGCGGCGTCCGCACCCGATCCGGTGACCCTGCTCGGCCGCCACCTGGAACGGCGCGTGCCCGGGACCGACGAGTTGCCGGTCTACCGGGCGGAGATGGCCGGCCTGCTGCGGCTGGTGGGGGAGCGGGAGCTGCAGGGCTCCGGGCTGGAACCCGCGGCGGCGGTGGTCTATCGGGCGCTGCTGCCGGCCACCGCGCTCATCGAGAGCTGCTGGCGCCAGTACGTGCGCGAGGACGGCAAGGTGACCTTCATCGCCTCACCGGTGGGCAGTGTCGGGCTGATGCAGGTCAATACCCGGGTCTGGCGTGGCCTCTACGACGTGGAGCGGCTGCGGTGGGAGGTGGCCTACAACGCCCGCGCCGGGGCCCAGATCCTGCTGCGCTACCTGCAGGACCCGGGCCTGAAGGTGGCGCAGCGCAGCGGTGATGCGGCCCACCTGCCGCGGGCCGCCTACGCCGCCTACAATGCCGGCCCCGGCGGCGCCACCCGCTTCCTGGCCCGGGATGGCAGCGTGAAGGCGGGCGCGGTGGACCGGCGCCTGTGGCGGCTCTACCAGGGCTTCAGCGCCGGCGCCGCGCCCGATCTCCAGCGCTGCGATGTGGGTGATGATGAATCGTGAATGCGTGAATGCGTGAATGCGTGAATGCGTGAATGCGTCGATATGCTCTGACTGAAAACTGAAAACTGAAAACTGAAAACTGAAAACCGGTCACGTCACCGCCCGCTGTTGGCCGCGCCGATGCGGCGGCCCCACTCCCGCGCCCTGGCCACCAGCGCCGGCGCATCCAGGGTGGTGAGCACGCCCTCCTTGAGCACGTGGCGGCCGGCCACCCAGACGTCGCTGACCCGATCACGGACATTGGCGTAGACCAGCTGGGACAGCGGATGGTAGACCGGCTCGGTCTCCAGGTCCGAGAGCCGCACCGCCACCGCGTCGGCGGCCTTGCCCGGCACCAGGGAGCCGATCTCCTCCTCCAGCCCCAGGGCGCGGGCGCCGTTGAGGGTGGCCATGCGCAGGGCATCGGCGGCGGACACGGCGGTGGCGTCGCCCGCCACGCCCTTGGCCAGCAGCGCCGCGGTGCGCATCTCCCCGAGCAGGTCCAGGTCGTTGTTGGAGGCCGCCCCGTCGGTTCCCAGGGCCACGTTGATGCCCGCGTCCGCCAGCCGCTGCACGGGACAGAAGCCGCTGGCGAGCTTGAGGTTCGACTCCGGGCAGTGGGCCACGCTGGCGCCGGCCTCGGCCAGCAGCCGCAGGTCCTCCTCCTCCACCTGGGTCATGTGCACCGCCAGCAGTCGCGGCGAGACCAGGCCCAGCCGGTGCAGGCGCGCCAGCGGCCGCTCGCCCCGCTCCGCCAGCGACTGCTGCACCTCGTGGGCGGTTTCGTGCACGTGCATGTGCACGGGGATGTCCAGCTCCTCGGCCAGCACGCTGACCCGTTCCAGCGGCGCGTCGGAGACAGTGTAGGGCGCGTGGGGGGCGAAGGCGGTGTGCAGCAGGGGGTTGTGGCGCAGCTGGTCGTGCACCTCCAGTCCCTTGTGCAGGTAGTCCTCCGCGTTCCCGGCCCAGGCGGTGGGAAAGTCGATGAGAATGAGCCCGACCACGGCCCGGATGTGGGCCTGGGTAGCGGCGAAGGCGGCCTCGTCGGGAAAGAAGTACATGTCGTTGAAGCAGGTGGTGCCGCCGCGCAGCATCTCCGCCACCGCCAGCAGTGTCCCGTCGCGGACGAACTCCGCGCGGACCCAGCGCGACTCCGCCGGCCAGATGTGCTTGCCGAGCCACTCCATCAGGGGCAGATCGTCGGCCAGGCCCCGGAACAGGCTCATGGCCGCGTGGGTATGGGCATTCACCAGCCCGGGGATGAGGGCGTGTTCGGGCAATTCCACCACCGTCGCCGCCTGGTAGCGGGCGCGGGCGGCCGCGGCGGGCAGCAGGTCGACGATGCGACCGTCACGCACGGCGAGGGAGAAATCCTCCAGCACGGTGCCCGCGGGTTCCACCGGGATGACCCAGCGGGCGTGGATGAGGGTGTCGATGGCTTCCATGGCGGCTCCGGGAAACGGCGTTCGCGCCAGTATAGCGATAAATTCCGCGGGACAGAGGGGCGGGCGGGCCGGATCCCGGGCGGTTGCGCACCGGGGCGTTCATTGAACCAGGGGACAAGGAATAAGGACGATTCCGCCGGTCGCCTGCGTCCGGTCGCAGGCGCGGTGGGATCCATCAGGCGCCGGCCGGCGAAGAGTCTCCCTCGTCGTTCTCCGGCGGCGGGATGCGGAAGCGCTCCACCAGGTTGTTCACCTCCGTCCGGCGGGTGAGGAGGATCAGTTCGTCATCCTTTGCCAGCTTCGTGCCGCCGTCGGGCAGGATCAGCTTCTCCTCCCGGTAGAGGCAGACGGCGCGGGCAGTGGCGGGCAGATCCAGCTCGGCGACGGTTACGGCATCCTTCTCGTGCACGACGACCGATACCACCCGGGCGTCGTACCTGATCATCGCCGAGAGTTCGAGGATGTCCTGGCCCTCGGCCATGTCGGCCAGGTAGCGGCCGATGGTGCGCGCCGGGATGATGGTGTCCTCCAGACCCAGCTCGATGCAGATGTGCTCGTACGCCTCGTCCTCGATCTTGGTCACCACCCGCTCGAAACCCAGCGAGCGTCCCACCAGGCTGGCGATGATGTTGGACTGGTCGCGGCCGGTGAGGCAGTAGAGGATGTCGGTCTGGGAGGGGCCCACTTCCCGCAGGATGGCCGGCTTGCTGCCGTCGCCGTGCACGAAGGCGCAGTCGAGCTGGCCGGAGAGATCGTCGATGACCTCCTTGTCGCGCTCCACGATCACCACCTCGTGGCCACGCCGGATGAGCAGCTGCGCCGTCTTGACCGCCAGCGAGCTGGCGCCGATGAATACCACCCGCATGGGATCCTCCCCTGTCCGTTGCTGTCTGAAAGTGTAGTCGGCGCGTTGCTCAGTCGTTGCGGCGCCCGAACCAGGTCCGCGGGTAGAGCACCACCAGCAGCGCCAGGACCTCCAGCCGGCCCAGCAGCATGTCCAGGCACAGGACACCCTTGAGCCAGGGATCCAGTTCCAGGGCGGTGATACCGGTGGAGAGTCCCACCGTGGCGGTGGCGGAAACCACCTCGAACAGGGCGTTCAGGGGGTCGTAGCCCGCCGCCGCGAAGGGCAGCCAGGAGAGTGCGACCACCCCGATGTAGAGCACCACGACGAGCAGCGCCCGCAGCCCCTCCTCGGGCTCGATCCGGGTCTCTCCCAGCCGGTATTCCACCACCGCGTGCTCCACCAGCCGGGTGCGGTTGAGCAGGATCTGCAGCAGCCGCAGCAGGATCAGCAACCGCAGGATCTTGAACCCGCCGGCGGTGGAACCCACGCCGCCGCCCACCAGCATCGAGCCGGCGAGGGTAAGCCTGGCGGCCGGATCGAGCGCGCCCACGTCCAGGCTCGCGAAGCCGGTGGTGGTCTGGGCCGAGAGGGCGAGCAGCGGGGCGTGCCGCACCACCTCGCTCCAGGGCTGGCCCGAGCGCAGCATGAACAGTGCCAGCACCACGGTCACGGCCAGCGCGGCGAGCAGCAGGGCGCGGAGCTGGAGATCGTCCGCCAGTGCCGCCGGTCCCCCGCGCGCGGCCCGGTACCAGGTGGAGAGGGCCACGGCGCCGGCCAGGGACAGCAGGGTGACCGCCCACTGCGTGGACACTCCCAGACCGGCGAGGCTGCCGTCGAAGCTGGAGTAGCCGCCGGTGGAGACGGCCGCGAGGGTATGCACCACCGCGGCGAAGGGCGCAAGCCCCAGCGCCCAGAGCAGGGCGATGCCCGCTACGGTGAAGGCCAGGTAGACGGTCAGCACCCGCCGGGCGTGGCCGCGGGTGTTGCCGATGAGATCCTCGCCCTCGCCGGAGATGTTCGCCAGCCGCCGGGCCGCCACCCCCGGACCAATCAACAGCGCCAGTGACAGGACGACGAAGCCCAGTCCGCCGTACCACTGCATCCAGGCGCGGGTGAACAGGAACGCCGGCGGGCGCTCGGCCACCGAGGCCAGCGTGGTGAGCCCGGTGGTGGTCACCCCGGAAACCGCCTCGAACAGCGCGTCCAGGTAAGGGATGCCGGTCGCCGCCATGGGCCAGCTCATGGCCAGCGGGGCGACGAGAAACACCAGTGCCGTCACCACCAGCGCCTCGTTGGTCTGGATGGTGCGGGGGCTGCGCAGCCGCCCCAGCGGCACTCCGGCAACAGTCAGCAGCGTCACCACCAGCGCCAGCCGCCAGGCCATGGGCCAGTCTTCGTAGCCCGCCGCCACCCCCAGCGGGACGAGAGTCAGCGCGGCCAGGGCCAGTCCCAGCTGACCGGTGTATTTCAGCACCACGCGTGGTCGGACCGCGAAGCTGAGCGGTTCCAGGCGATCTTCGTAGGCCATGGCGCCCCGGTGGCTCCTCCCCACACAGTTCCCCTGGGAATAAGCATAGCGGGTGGCCGCGGGTGAAGAATGGACCAGGGATGATGGATAAGGGAGAAAGGATAAGGGTTAAAGGCGTGTGGCCAGACCTCTCCAGTCATTCCGATGGATAAAGGTCGTTAACTGATCTTCATCCATTATCCGTTATCCTTTCTCCCTTATCCCTTGCCTGCAACCTCTGCCCCCCGCCCATGATCGCCACCCTGCTGCCCCTCTCCGCTCTCATCGGTCTCGGCCTGTTCTGGGTCTGGTGGCGGCCGGGGCCCGATGGCGACGGTGGCAGGCGGCCCGTCACCGACATCATCTACCACCTGTTCCTGCCGGCGCTGGTGCTGGACGTGCTGTGGCGCGCACCGCTGGGACTGGACTCGGCGCGCATCTCCGCCAGTGCGGTGACCGGGGTGCTGTTCGGGCTGGGGCTGAGCGTGCTGGTCTACCGGGTCCTGCGGGTGGACCGGCCCACCACCGGCGCGCTGGTGCTGGCGGCGGGATTTCCCAACGCCACCTACCTGGGACTGCCCGTGCTGGAGCGGGTGCTGGGCGAGACCGGCCGCGGCATCGCCATCCAGTATGATGTGTTCGCGTGCACGCCGCTGCTGTTCACCGTCGGCGTACTGGTTGCCACCCACTTCGGCCCTGAGTCGACGGGAGGGGGCGTGCTCCGGCGCCTGGCGCGGGTGCCGCCCCTGTGGGCGGCGCTGGCCGCCATCGCGCTCAACGTCTCCGGCGTTCCCCTGCCCGGGGCCGTGGACGGGTTCCTGCGCCTGCTCGGCACGGCCATGGTTCCCATCATGCTGCTGGCCGTGGGCATGGCCCTGCGGGCCGGCTTCAGCGAGTGGCGTCGCTTTTCGCTGGTGCTCCCGGTCCTGCTCATCCAGCTGCTGCTGATGCCGCTGCTGGTCTGGAGCATCGCCCACGCCCTCGGCCTGCGCGGGGATCTGCTCACCGGCACCGTGCTCGAGGCGGCCATGCCCACCATGGCGCTGGGGGTGGTCTTCTGCGACCGCTACCGGCTCAACGCCGGCCTGTTCGCCACCGCCATGACCCTCAGCACCCTGCTGAGCCTGGCCACCCTGCCGCTGTGGTTCGGCCTGCTGGGGTCATGACGGGACGTTGAAAATCCATCACGAAGGCACGAAGGACACGAACACAGAAAAGACTGAATGGACAGGATTCACAGGATTAACCGGATTTCAGTACGGAATCTTCGACATGAATGTGGCCGATCAAGATTGCCGGTCCGTCGGTAGCCATTGAACACCGTTCATGCAGGGGCTTGGGAACACGATCGGGAATCCATGCCCTCACTGAAACGACCACTCCATCCTGTCAATCCTGTCAATCCTGTCTATTTCTTCCTTTGCCATTCTTCGTGTCCTTCGTGCCTTCGTGGTTAAATTATGGTTTTTCATCACCTGCCGAGCCGAGTCATGAACCGTTTCTGGAGCCCCGTCGTCCGTTCCCTGACCCCCTATGTCCCCGGCGAGCAGCCGAAGGTCGAGAACCTGGTCAAGCTGAACACCAACGAGAATCCCTACCCGCCCTCGCCGCGGGCGCTGGAGGCCATCCGCGCGGCCGCGGGCGAGGCCCTGCGTCTCTATCCCGACCCCGGCGCCGATGACCTCAGGCAGGCCATCGCCGGCTTCAACGGCGTGGCGGCGGAAAACGTCTTCGTGGGCAACGGCTCCGACGAAGTGCTGGCGTTCGTGTTCCAGGGGCTGCTGCACCATGAGCTCCCGGTGCTGTTCCCGGATATCACCTACAGCTTCTACCCGGTCTACTGCGGGCTCTACGGCATCGACTACCGGACGCTGCCGCTGGCTGCGGACTTCACCCTGCGGGTGGAGGACTACCTGGTGCCCAATGGCGGCATCATCTTCCCCAATCCCAACGCGCCCACCGGGCGGCTGTTGCCGCTGGAGGCCGTCGAGCGGCTGCTGGAGGCAAATACCGCCTCGGTGGTGGTGGTGGACGAGGCCTACGTGGATTTCGGCGGCGAGTCGGCCATCGCCCTGGTGGGGCGCTTCCCCAACCTGCTGGTGGTCCAGACCTTCTCCAAGTCGCGTTCACTGGCGGGGCTGCGGGTGGGCTTCGCCGTGGGCGACGCGGGGCTCATCGAGGCGCTGGAGCGGATCAAGAACAGCTTCAACTCCTATCCCCTGGACCGGCCGGCCCAGGTGGGGGCGGCGGCGGCCATGGCCGACCGCGAGCATTTCGACCGGACCCGCAATGCGGTCATCCTGAGCCGGGAACGCCTGGCCGGCCGGCTGACGGAGCTGGGCTTCGAGGTGTTGCCCTCGGCGGCCAATTTCCTCTTCGCCCGCCACCCGGGCCGCGACGCGGCGGAGCTGGCCGCGGCGCTGCGGGAGCGGAAGATCATCGTGCGCCACTTCCGCCAGCCGCGCATCGAGCAGTACCTGCGCATCACCATCGGTACCGATGCCCAGTGCGATGCGCTGGCGGCGGCGCTGGAGGCGATTCTCGACTGAAGCCATCCGGGTGCGTCCCCGCGGACGGGGATCGTGGCACCGCGAGGCATGGAGGAGGGACCATGGAGCCGGTGATTCTCGAGAAACGCGATCGCATCGCCTGGGTGACCCTGAACCGGCCGGAGGCGCTGAACGCGCTGGACGACGGGCTCAACGACGCCCTCTGGGCCGTGTGGGAGGAGTTCGCCGCCGACGCGGCGGTGGACGTGGCAATTCTCACCGGGGCCGGCAAGTCCTTCTGCGCGGCTGGAGGCCTTCTTCGGCAAGCGCGGCGGCGGGGAGTGAAGGGCGGGCTCGCCAAGGATGCGGCCGTGGTTTCAGTGGGTTGGCGTGTTCTGCCGGCGCGTGGGGTGCCGCCCCCCTGTTCTGCCGCTCCGGCAGGGCGCGGAATTCCGTGACCGGCACCCCTGTGAGCCGGCGCCGTGATGCGGTAAAGTCTGCGCTCATCATCACTCCGGGAAGGAATCCGCGCATCCGGCCATGGATCGACCCCAGTCCGACGTCCTGACGGCAACCCCATTCGAGATCAAGGGCAGCATGCTGACGCTGCTGGAGCTGCGCCTGCACTCCACCGGCCTGGATGCCATCGCCCAGCACCTGGCCGAGAAGGTCGCCAAGGCGCCCGGGATGTTCCGCAGCGCCCCGATCGTTGTCGACCTGCAGGCGCTCGGCCAGGTCGACGGCCTCGACCTGGCGGGCCTCGCCGCCGTCATGCGCGGCCACGGGCTGGTGCCGGTGGGGGTCCGTGGCGGCAGTCCGGCCCTGCAGGCGGCGGCGGTGGAGGCGGGCCTGGGCCTGCTGGCGGCCGAGCGTCGGAGCGAGACCCGCCCGGTGCCGGCGAAGGCCGCGGCGGCGGGTGGCAAGACCCGGGTCGTCACCCAGCCGGTGCGCTCCGGGCAGCAGATCTACGCCGACGGGGGTGATCTTGTCGTGCTGGCGGCGGTGAGCCCCGGTGCCGAGGTGCTGGCCGACGGCAACATCCATGTCTACGGACCCCTGCGGGGGCGTGCGCTCGCCGGCGCCCACGGGGATCGCACGGCGCGGATCTTCTGCCAGTGCCTGGAGGCGGAGCTGGTCTCCATCGCCGGGCACTATCGCCTGTTCGAGGAACTGGACCCGGCCCTGCGGGGGCATGCGGTGCAGGTGTTCGAGGACGGCGACAACCTGATGCTGCAGCCGCTTTAGGGCACTGGCCGGCATGCCGGCATTTACAGGAGGAGTACTGTTGTGGCCAAAGTGATCGTCGTCACCTCCGGCAAGGGCGGGGTGGGCAAGACCACCACCAGCGCCGCGTTTGCCACCGGTCTGGCCCGGAAGGGGCACAAGACCGCGGTCATCGACTTCGACGTGGGGCTGCGCAACCTGGACCTCATCATGGGGTGCGAGCGGCGCGTGGTCTACGATTTCGTCAACGTCATCAACAACGAGGCGAACCTGAACCAGGCCCTGATCCGCGACAAGCGGGTGGAGAACCTGCACATCCTGCCCGCCTCCCAGACCCGCGACAAGGAGGCCCTAACCCTGGAGGGCGTGGGCCGGGTGCTGGAGGATCTGGGCCGGGAGTTCGACTACATCGTCTGCGACTCCCCGGCGGGGATCGAGCACGGGGCCTTTGCCGCCATGTACTATGCCGACGAGGCGCTGGTGGTGACCAACCCCGAGGTCTCCTCGGTGCGGGACTCCGACCGCATTCTCGGCATCATGGCCAGCAAGTCGCGCCGCGCCGTGCAGGGCGACGCGCCCATCCGGGAACACCTGGTGCTCACCCGCTACTCCCACCAGCGGGTCGCCCGGGGCGAGATGCTGGGGGTGGACGACGTGCTGGAGATTCTCGGCATCCCCCTGCTCGGCGTGATTCCGGAGTCCCAGAGCGTGCTCCAGGCCTCCAACGCCGGGGTGCCGGTGATCCTGGAGGAGTCCAGTGACGCGGGCCGGTCCTACGAGGACGTGGTGGCCCGGTTCCTCGGCGAGGAGCGGCCCCACCGCCACATGAACGGGGAGAAGAAGGGACTGCTCCGCCGGCTGTTCGGGACCTGACGCCATGGGTTGGCTCGACTACTTCCGTACCTCCCGCAAGAACTCCGCCTCCATCGCCAAGGAGCGGCTGCAGATCGTGGTGGCCCACGAGCGCCTGCAGCGCAGCGGTCCCGATTACCTGCCCCTGCTGCAGAAGGACATCCTGGAGGTTATCCGCAAGTACGTGCCCATCGATCCGGGCGATGTCAGGGTGAACCTGGAGAAGGACGGGGACTACTCGGTGCTGGAGCTCAACATTTCCCTGCCGGAAAAGAGCCCGTGACGGACAGCGGCTGAACCCGCGCCGCCCGGTCATGCCGTGCCGGGCGTCGCCCGGGGTGATCGGAGGTGCGCCTCAGCGCTCCGGGGCTTCGCCGTCCGTGCTGTCGCCGCGGCTCAGATAGGGGAAGCGCAGGTGGCCGTAGCGGATGACCAGCACGGCGACACCGATGATGAGGATCGCCAGTGCGGCGGCAATGATGTCCCACTGCGACATCGACTTCATGTCCAGGATCAGGTGCCGGGCCAGCGCCACGATGGCGATATACAGCGGCATGCGGATGGGCAGGGCGCCCGACTCGAGGTAGACCCCCACCATGGTGAGCACCTCGAGGTAGATGAACAGCAGGAGCAGATCCGCCAGGGTGACGTGGCGGGCCGCGACCATGGTGTGGACTTCCTGGAATCCGGCCACCAGGGTGGCCAGGGCAATCACCAGCAGCCCGCCGATCTCCAGCCCGTGCAGGGCCCGACGGCCCAGGTCGACGATGCGGGTTGGGGTGGCGACATCCTTCATGGGATGGAGTCTACCCCAAAGACCGGGGGGCGACGAGATCGCCATCCCGTTCCGCGGTGGGTGGCCATGCTCTCCTCCCGGCCGGCGCTGCCCATGGTGGCGTAGTTCTTGCCTCTGTATTCGTGATTCATCCGTCGGTCAGAGTCCTCCGGCAGACTGGCAGCAACGGGAGCCGGCCCGGTCAGTACACCACACGTCGCCACAGGGAGGTCTTCATGGGAACCGCACACCTCGTCTACATTCTCTTTCCGGCCGTTGTCGTGGTGATTCTCGGCGCGCTCCTGGTCTGCCCCATGAATCCCTGGTGTTGCCTGCGTTGCAAGTGAGTCGGTGAACCAGCGGTCGCCCGGCTGCCCTGTTGCGGTGCAATAACTCCCGGCGGGCCTCTCCCTGGTGCGGCTGAACGGTACGCCGGAGTGGAGCGAGGGCCAGCCGTTTGCCCCGGATCGCCGGCTCCGGGGAACGGTCAGGCACAGTGGTCGCCCTCGGCGGAGCCGGAGGGCTGGAAGGGGGGCTGTGTGTCACTGCCCGGCCGGGCATCACGGAGGTGCTGGCCGAACCGCGGGCGGAGGCCGGGGCGGCGCAGGACGATCTGGATCGGCCGGCGCGCTCAGAGTCTCGAGTGGAAGGAGCGCTGGGGCGGGACCGTCCCCGGGGCATTCCCGGGGGCGTCCCGCCTCAGCCCGATCTTAAAGTGCGGGGGCGGTTTTCATCCGGGAGGCCGTGCGCACCAGGGGGGTGGCTTCCGGCTCCAGGGTGGCGAGCAGGGTGTTCAGGTTGCGCTCCATCAGGGTGAAGTAGCTCCCGCCGTCACGGACGGCGCCGTAACCCAGCGCATCCAGTTCGAGAACCGCCACGTCGGCGTTGGCCGCGGTGCTGTCAAGACGGGCATCGACCAGGCCGAAGCGCCAGGCCAGGTAGCGGGGCGCATCCGGCGCCAGCGCCACCGCCCGTCCCTGCAGGGGGGCGAGCCGTGTCTGGAGGTCCTGTTCCAGTTTCCGCAGCTGGCCGACCAGGCGAATCTCGTTGTCCAGGTAGGTATCGCAGTTGTCCGGGTCCATCTTCACCAGTTGCGGGGTGATGTGGCGGACCGCCATCACGGCCAGGCGTGGATCGAGCCAGAATTGGGGGTCATGGGCGGCTCCGGTTTCGTCGACGACGCTCATCCAGCGGCTGCCGGGGACGGCGTGCAGCAGCGGCAGGTGATGGCCCACCGTGACTGCGTTGGCACGGACGTGGGGCATATCGGCGAGAGCCGTGGCCAGGGATCGTTCCAGTTCCGGCCCGACCCAGACCACCATGTCGGCGGTGACGAGTTCCAGCGTTTGCGTGGCGCCGAGGAGGTCGGACTCCAGGTCTTCGGGGCGGTCGTAGAGCAGTTCGGGTTTCCCCACCCCTTCCATCAGGCTTTCCACCAGGCTGTACAGCGGTGGCACGGTGACCACCACCTGCGGTGCGGCGGCGGCCGGGGCGGCCCAGGCCGTGAGTGACAGCAGGGTGGCCAGGGCGCCCAGCCAGCCGGGGATTCTGTGTGCGATCATCTCTCTTCCTCCCTGATCCGGGTCGGCGGGTCGATCCCTTTGCCCGGGGTGATTGACGGATGTCAATTCGGTAAGCAGGGGGCGTGCCAGTTCTTAAATCAATATAAAACAGCGTGTTGTGGTTGTGCAGGTGCGGGACAAGCGTGGGATGTGCCGCAGCGGTGTGGGATATGGCGACCAGGCGCCGGCCTGTCGGCGTGGTCTTCGCGAGGGGCGAAGCGGGTGTCTTGGGGCGGGGGGTGTCCCGGCTCCGCCCCGGCTTGTACCGGTCAGCCCCGTGGCGTCCCGCGGACCGCCGGCTTGCCGCGGCGCGCAGGCTTGCGCTCCTTTCCGGCGCGGGGGGCGGCCGGCGTCCGCGGCAGACCGGTATGCTGGGTCCGGAAGGGTTTGTCCCCCGGCCTGGCGTGCGCCGTGCGCTGGCCCTCGCCGCGACCGCCGGTGCCGGCCGGCTGCCAGGCGGGCACCAGGTGGCGCTTGCCGTTGCCGATGAGATCGGCGCGGCCCATGCGCTTCAGCGCCTCGCGCAGGAGCGGCCAGTTCTCCGGGTCGTGGTAGCGGAGAAAGGCCTTGTGCAGGCGGCGCTGGCGCAGCCCCTTCGGCGTGGTGACCCGTTCGCTGCCGCGGCCCACCTTCCGCAGCGGGTTCATGCCGCTGTGATACATGGCGGTGGCCAGCGCCATGGGCGAGGGCAGGAAAGCCTGCACCTGGTCGGCGCGGTAGCCGTTGCGCTTCAGCCACAGGGCCAGTTCCAGCATGTCCTCGTCCGTGGTGCCGGGGTGGGCGGCGATGAAGTAGGGGACGAGGTACTGCTCCTTGCCCGCCGCCCTGGAGAACCGGTCGAACATCTCCTTGAAGCGGTCGTAGGTGCCGATGCCGGGCTTCATCATCTTCGCCAGCGGGCCGGTTTCCGTGTGCTCGGGAGCGATTTTCAGGTACCCCCCTACGTGGTGGGTCACCAGCTCCCGCACGTATTCCGGTGACTGCACCGCCAGGTCGTAGCGCAGCCCCGAGGCGATGAAGACCCGCTTCACACCCGACAGGCTGCGCGCCCTGCGGTAGAGGCGCACCAGGGGGCCGTGATCGGTGCCCAGGTTTTCGCAGATCTCCGGGTAGACGCAGGAGAGGCGCCGGCAGGCGGCCTCGATCGCCTCGCTGCGGCAGGCCATCCGGTACATGTTGGCGGTGGGACCGCCGAGGTCGGAGATGACGCCGGTGAAGCCGGGGGTCTTGTCCCGGATCTCCTCGATCTCGTGCAGGATCGACTTCTCCGAACGGCTCTGGATGATGCGCCCCTCGTGCTCGGTGATGGAGCAGAAGGTACAGCCGCCGAAACAGCCGCGCATGATGTTCACCGAGAACCGGATCATCTCGTAGGCGGGAATCCGCGCCTGGCCGTAGTCCCGGTGGGGCACCCGCGTGTAGGGGAGATCGAAGACCGCGTCCAGTTCCCGGGTGGTCAGGGGGATGGGCGGCGGGTTGATCCAGACATCCCGGTCGCCGTGGCGCTGGACCAGGGCACGGGCGTTGCCCGGATTGGTCTCGAGGTGCAGCAGGCGGGAGGCGTGGGCGTAGAGCACCGGGTCGCGGCGGACCTGCTCGAAGGCCGGCAGGCGGATCACTTCATGGGCCCGATCGCGGGAGCGCTGGATGCGGACCGGGTGCGAGCCGCCGGCGGCGGGCTGCGCGGCGCAGCCGGGTGCGGCGGCGTAGGGGTCCGGATGGGGCTCCACCCGGCCGGGACGGTCCACCTCGGTGGAGTCGATCTCGGTCCATTCCGGAGGAATGCCGCGGGTGAGATGGGCGGTGCCGCGGATGTCGGTGAGCGTCGCCAGCGGCTCGCCGCGGGCCAGCCGGTGGGCAATCTCCACCACCTGGCGCTCGCCGTTGCCGTAGACCAGCAGATCCGCCTTGGCGTCCAGCAGCACCGAGCGGCGCACCTTGTCGGACCAGTAGTCGTAGTGGGCGATGCGGCGCAGGCTGGCCTCGATGCCGCCGATGACGATGGGCGCGTCGTTGAAGGCCTCCCGGGCGCGCTGGGCGTAGACCAGCACCGAGCGGTCGGGGCGGCGGCCACCCTCGCCATCGGGGGTGTAGGCGTCGTCGGAGCGCAGGCGGCGGTCGGCGGTGTAGCGGTTCACCATCGAGTCCATGTTGCCGCCGGTGACCCCGAAGAAGAGGTTGGGCCGCCCCAGGCGGCGGAACGCCTCCGCCGAGGTCCAGTCGGGCTGGGCGATGATGCCCACGCGGAAGCCCTGCGCCTCCAGCACCCGGCCGATGACCGCCATGCCGAAGCTCGGGTGGTCCACGTAGGCGTCCCCGGTAACGATGATGACATCGCAGCTGTCCCAGCCGAGCGCATCCATCTCCGCCCGCGTCATGGGCAGCTGGGGGGCGGGCGTCAGGCGCTGGGCCCAGTACTTGCGGTAGCCGAACAGGTTGGGGGCGGACAGCATGGCGAGGCTCGGGAGGCAATGACAACGGGAGCGGATTATATCAGAAAGGGGAAAATCCGATCATTGCGCTGGGTATTGTCGGGCCGGCTGCTGCTCCCGCGCGGGATGGTGTATTCTGCGCCCTCACCAGGCCGCGCCCGCGGCCGATTCCACCACGGCAGGAAATGGCAACGGCATGGAATGGTTGACCGATCCGCAGGCCTGGATGGCGCTGGCCACCCTGACCCTGCTCGAAATCGTCCTCGGCATCGACAACATCATCTTTCTCACCATCCTGGTGGGGCGCCTGCCGGCGCACCAGCGCAACCGTGCCCGGGTGCTGGGGCTGGGCCTGGCCATGGGCACGCGCATCCTGCTGCTGTTGTCCCTGGCATGGGTGATGCGCCTGACCGAGCCGCTGTTCTCGGTCCTGGGCGAGGCCGTCTCCGGGCGGGACCTCATCCTGGTCGGCGGCGGGCTGTTCCTGCTGGCCAAGGCCACCATCGAAATCCACAACAGTCTCGAGGGCGTGGAGGACGGACAGACGGAAGGCCGGGGCGGCGCCGGCTTTCTCTCCATCCTGGCGCAGATCGCGGTGCTCGATATCGTCTTCTCCCTGGATTCGGTCATCACCGCCATCGGGCTCGCCGACCAGGTCCAGGTGATGGTGATCGCCATCATGGCGGCGGTGGGTGTGATGATGTTCGCCGCGAAGCCCATCGGGGAGTTCGTGGATGCCCACCCGACGGTAAAGATGCTGGCGCTGAGCTTCCTGGTGCTGGTGGGGGTGACCCTCATCGTGGAGGGATTCGATGTCCACGTGCCGAAGGGCTATATCTATTTCGCCATGGCTTTCTCGGTGGCCGTGGAGATGCTCAATCTGCGGCTGCGCCGGCGGGCGGAGGAGCCCGTCAGGCTCCATTCCCAGTACCGGGAAGAGCCGGAGCCATCCCGGGGAGAGTGAATCCGGACGGGGTGGCATAAAATTTATGGGCCTATAACCAGATTCACTTGCATCTGGTGGGTGATATTTCCGATGATTGCCTACTTGCCGTCGGCGACGCCGTTGTCCGGTGGCCGGCGCAGTCCTGAAGCCTCGCCGGTCCGCAGGGAGCACCCGGGGCCGGAGAGATGGTTCCAGCAGGCAGCAGGGCGCTCGCCCGTGTTCCGCAACCGGCCGGCGCGGCCGTATCAGCCAGTCCGAGGGGTTATGGAAATCGAGCCCGAACTTCCGTTGTTCGCTTACGGTACACTGGAGATCGCCGAGGTCATCCAGGCCATTACCGGTCGCGTGTTTGACGGGACGCCCGCCATCCTGGACGACTACGCACGCTATCAGCTGCGCGACGCCAACTACCCGGGAGTCATGCCGGTGAAGGGCGCGCGGACCACCGGCCTGCTCTATGGCGATGTGGACAACACGAGCCTCATGCTGCTGGATCACTACGAGGGTGATCTCTACGAGCGGCAGCGGCTGACCGTGGTGAGTGAATCGGGTGAGCGGGTGCTGGCCTGGGTCTACGTGATCCGCCCCGAGCGCCGCGACGAGCTGACCCACAACGAGTGGGACCCCGAGGAGTTCGCCCGGGTCCACCTCAAGACCTACCTGTCGGAGATCTGACCGGCGGCGCCCGCGCCGCGAGGGCGTGCGGGGCCGCTATCCGAGCAGCAGGACCCGCGCCAGCTGATCCTCCAGCCCCACCCGGGCCGACAGTGCCTCGCCCAGGTGGGCCATCTCCTCATCGAGCTGTTCGGACAGGGGCGTATGCTCCGCTCCGGCGTATTTCTCGCAGAAGGCCTCCATGATGTGCGAGGTGGCCTTGATCTGCGGCTGCAGCTCGAGGCCGAGCAGGCCGAAGGCCTCGGGTGTGCGCTCCGGGGGCAAGTCGAAGAAGCAGGTTTCGCTGTAGACGAGGTAGGCGAGCAGGGCCTTGCAGAAGGCCTGCAGGACCTCGTCCGGATCATCGGCCTCCGCCGGCATGCCGCAGCGGTCCAGGCCCGCCGCATGGCAGAACAGCACCATCATGCGCCGGCGCTGGTTGACCAGGTCCTCGATGATCTCGCGGGCATGCGCGTCTTCATACCGCCGGCTGGTGCCGATCTTGTGTACTGAACCCGTCTCCATGGCGCACTCCCCAACTGTCTGTCCCGGCGGTCGAATATACGGTGGGGATGGCCATAAGTCTTTGATCTGGATCCTTATTCAGGTTTTTTTGCCGTGGTTTCCGGCAGGAACAGCTCCGGGTTCACGCGGGCATCGTTGAGGCTGACGCCCCAGTGGAGATGGGGGCCCGTGGCCCGGCCGGTGCTGCCCACCAGCCCGAGCATGTCCCCCTGGCGGACGCGCTCGCCCGGTCTGACGCGGATCTCCTGCATGTGGGCGTACATGGTCACCAGGCCCTGGCCATGGTCCAGGAACACGCTGTTGCCGTTGAAGAAGAAGTCACCCGTCTCGACGACCGTGCCGGCGGCGGGCGCCTGCACCGGGGTTCCCGCCGGGGCGGCGATGTCCAGTCCGCTGTGGGGACTGCGGGGCTGGTCGTTGTAGAAGCGGCGCAGTCCGAAGTTGCCACTGACCACCCCTTCCACCGGCAGGATGAAGCCGGTCTGCACAAGGTCCGAGTCACTCCAGTGCCGCAGCGCCGCCTTGATGCGCGGGGTCTCGTCGCGGATGCGGGCCAGATCCTCGGGCGGCGGGGTGACCTTGCGGGTGTCCTTGAGGGTGATGTGCTGGCTGGCGTACTCCTTGGAGACGACCAGAAACTCCAGGGTCTCGCGCCGGCCGTCGGCAAGCTCCGACTCCACCCGGTGGGTGCCGGGCTCCGCGTCCAGGGCGATGCCCACCACGGCGAACCAGCGGCCGGAGGAAGTCCCGTCCGGCAGCACCATGATCCGCCGCTCCCGGTACCACGCCTTCGGGGCGGTGGCGCCGGGTGCCTCGATGGCCACCAGGGCGACGCCGCCGGGCACGGGGTTGGCACGGGGCAGGGCGGAGGCGGCCGCGGGCGCCAGCAGCAGGATCAGCAGGGCGGCGCACAGCAGGCGGGGCAGGGGCGGGCGGTACATGGCGGTCTCCGTTCGCAGCGGGTTTCAGTTAGTGTACCGCTTCACCACGAAGGCACGAAGGGCACGAAGGGCACGAAGAATGGACGCATATCAAACTGCAGATTACTTCGTATTCTTCGGGCCTTCGTGGTGAACAAAACGCTGGGCGCACCGCCTTGACTCGCTCCGCCCGGTCACTCATATTCGGAACAAAACCCGGGCTCCCGGCCCGGATATCCCGGTGCAGCGGCGTATGGATGCCGCCGCGACCGGACAACACGATATACAAGGAGAGCGCTATGTTCGGCGAAGGCCAGATGAACGAACGTCTGCGCCAACTGGAGCGGCACCTGAAGCAGGAGAATCCGGTGCTGCTGGAGGTGGTGGGCAGCTTCAGGGAACTGGACAGGATCAGCCGCAGTCTCGGCTTTCTCGGCAAGAACGAGTCGCTGGCGGCGCGCGTGCCCTGGTGGCCGCTCATCGCCGTGCTCGGAACCTACTCCTCGGGCAAGTCCACCTTCATCAACTCCTACCTCGACTATCCGCTGCAGTCGACCGGGAACCAGGCGGTGGACGACAAGTTCACCGTCATGTGCTTCAGCGGCGAGGGCATGGTGCGCACCCTGCCCGGGTTGTCCCTGGATGCCGATCCGCGCTTTCCCTTCTATCAGATCGGCGAGTCCATCGACGAGGTGGCCACCGGTGAGGGCGGGCGCATCGACGCCTACCTGCAGCTCAAGACCTGTCCCAGCGAGAAGCTGCGCGGCAAGATACTCATCGACTCTCCCGGTTTCGACGCCGATGCGCAGCGCACCTCCACCTTGCGCATCACCGACCACATCATTCACCTCTCGGACCTGGTGCTCGTGTTCTTCGATGCCCGTCATCCGGAGGCGGGTTCCATGCACGATACCCTCGAACACCTGGTGGGCAGCACCATCAGCCGCCATGATTCGAGCAAGTTCCTCTATGTGCTCAACCAGATCGACACCACCGCACGGGAAGACAATCCCGAACAGGTCTTCGCCGCCTGGCAACGGGCCCTGGCCCAGCACGGCCTTACCGCGGGGCGCTGCTACAGCATCTATGACACCGGGGCCGCGGTACCCATCGACGACCCCCAGAAACGGAGCCGCTTCGAAGGCAAGCGCGATGCCGACCTGGCGGCCATCTACCAGCGCATCGACGAGGTGGGGGTGGAGCGGGCCTATCGCATCGTCGGGATGCTGGAGCACACCGCGCGGATGCTGGAGGACGACCTGGTGCCGCGGGTGCAGGGTTTCATGCAGCGCTGGCGCCAGCGGGTGCTGTGGCTCGACGGGCTGATGCTCGCGCTCCTGGCCGCCGTGGTGCTGGGTCTGGGCGTGGGGACCGATCTGCTGGCCGGCGTCTCCCTGAGCGCCATGCAGAGCGATCCCGTCACTACCGGCATCGTGGCCGCGGTGGTGCTGGTCCTGCTGGGCTACGGCCACTTCCGCATCCGCAACTGGGCGGCCGGACAGGTGATTCGCAAGACGCTGGCCGAAATCCCGGAGACCTCCCGGCATGCGGGCTATGCCCGGGCCTTCCGGCGCAACACCCAGTGGTGGCGCACCATCTTCGCCAAGAATCCGCTGGGCTGGAGCGGTCGTACCGCCAGGAAGCTGGAGCGACTGGTGGGCGTGGCCGACATCTACGTGCAGAAGCTGAATGACCGTTACGCCAACCCTTCCGGGAAGGGCGCGGCGGTGGAGACGACGGCTCCGGAGCCGGGCGACACCTCGGCCTTCGCCCCGGCGCAGACGGCAGGGACGGGTGAGTCCGTGGCCGCCGGGGACGCGCCGGAACCGGCCCGGGAGAAGGAAGCCGGCTGAATCAGCCGGCGCGCAGGCGCGCCAGGATGTCGCTGCGGGCCTGGGCCAGCAGGGAATCGCGGTCCAGGTTCGCCAGGATGTCCCGCACCACCCGCTTCGGGCCGCCGGCGCCCCAGGAGAGTCCCTGGGCCAGGTAGCGCTCCGCGACCTGGCCCACCACGTAGGTGCTGTAGTAGGCGACCGCGCCCTGGGCGGCGGCGGTGATGACCGTGGACAGCCCGCCCGTGCCGAGCTTCAGGGCGGAGGAGACCAGGTGCACCGCCCAGGTGGTGCCCATGAGCAAAGCCATCTGTCCGATCACGGTGCGCACCAGCGCGCCAGCCTGGCTCCGGCTCATGGGCAGCCGATGCAGGCGCGAGAGATGCACCACCATGCCGATGTCGATTGCCGCCGCGGCGACGAGGTCGGCCACCGGCAGCGGGTTCAGCGCCACCGCCACCCCCTTGCTGACGCAGTAGGTGCGCACCAGGGAGTCGGCCAGGGTCCTGCGGGTGGCGAGTATCCGTTCGGCCACCTGGTCGCTCAGGCGACCGGCGAAAAGCGTGGCGTTGAGCGCCGCCAGGCTCTTGCCCTCCTGCTCCAGCACCAGCCACAACCGCTCGCGGAGCTTCTCCACCTCCGTGGGCGGTCGCCGGACCACCTCGGTCTCCTGTCCCGTGGCATCCACCTGCAGGTAGACCCGTTCGCCCGGTTCGGCGGCGATGGCGAGGATGTTGCCCGGCGCCACCAGCCCGGCGCTGCGGCGCTCCAGGGTCTGCAACAGCAGCGCCCGCTCCTCCCGCGTGTAGCGGTCGGCCTTGTTGAGCAGCAGCAGGAGCGGACGGCGATAGCGGGCCAGCACCCGCAGCGCGTCCAGCTCGCTGCGGGTCAGGTCGCCGTCCACCACGAACAGGACCAGGTCGCTGCGTTCCGCCACCTCGTGCGCGAGCCGTTCCCGGGCCTCGCCGTCCACCTCGTTGATGCCGGGGGTGTCCACCAGGTAGACGCCGCCGGCATCGTACTGGCGCCAGTGGGCGAGATCGGCGCTGCGGGTCTCGCCATGGAGGGGGCTGGTGCGGAACCGGGGCTCGCCGAGCAGGGCGTTGAGGGTGGCGGACTTGCCGACGCTGACCCGGCCGAAGACGGCGATGTGGATATGGCCGTGCTCCAGCTTCTCCAGCATCGCCTGCACCTGGCGGTAGTCCTCGGCCAGGGATTCGCGCACCGAGGCGGGCACCCGGTCGTCCTGCAGCAGCTCGCGCAGGCTCTCGCGCGCCAGGGCCAGGTGGTCCTCGCCCGCGGCGGGAGCGGAGGGCTCATCCGTCGCGGGGCGCTCGACGTGTCTCGAGGACCATTTGCGCCAGTTGTCGCGCACGCGTGTCCAGATCTTCACCGAGCCTCTCCTCGAAGGTCTCCGCCGCCGCCTCGGGAAGCAGCCGGCCGTGGGTCTCCAGGGTCTGGGCCAACGCCCGCCCCAGGGTGTCAAACAGCAGGCCATAGGCGACTGCGTGAATCAAGCCGCCGGCGATGGTGCCGAGGCCGGGAAAGGCCTTGCAGGCGTTGCCCGCCACGGCCATCAGCAGCGGCGTGGTGCGTCCCTTGAGGCTGCGCTGCACCAGTTCCAGGAAAGTGTCGAGATCCAGTTTCCGCGCCGGAACCCCGAACAGGCCGCACTGCGCCTTCACCAGCCCGACGCCCAGGACACCCTGGACCAGCAGATCGGTGCCCGGGCTCACGGCGGCCAGGGCGCCCACCACGGCGCGGCGGGCATAGCGGCGGGTGAGCGCCTGCGCCTTTTCGCGGCGGTAGTCGCTGACTGCCGCCTGGAGGCGGTCGGTGGCCAGCTTCACGGTGCTGCGCTCGCGCAGGGCTTCGAGCGCCTGCGGGTCCCGCTGCAGCTGGAAGCGCAGCGCGGTGCGGAGATCCTCCACCCGGGGCGGCGCCTCACGTGTCACCCGCTCCTCGCGGCCGTCGGGCAGTACCCGCACCAGCTCCCGGCGGCCGCCGGCACTGATGGCCACCACCTCCACATCGGGGGCGCCCTCCAGCCGTTCGCGCACGCGGTCCCGGATGGTCCCGATCTCCCCGGTGCTGTAGCGATCGGCCTTGTTGATGGCCACCACCAGCGGCTTGTCCAGCTGTACCAGGGAGCGGAGGGCCCGGTACTGGTCGCGGGTCAGGTCGCCATCGCAGACGAACACGACCACGTGGGCGCGCAGGGCCTCGGCGCGGGCCTGCCCGTCCAGCTCGCCGTCGGCCTCGTTCAGGCCCGGGACATCCGCCACCTCGATCCGCCTGTCGCCCTCCCCCCAGCGGTAGTGGGTGACTGCCCGGGTGGTGCCGCCGTCCACGCTCACCGCCGGCTCGGCACCCGGCACCAGGGTACGCACCAGGCTGCTTTTCCCGGTGCTGATTTCGCCGAACAGGGCCACGTAAAGTGCGCCGCTGGCGGTGCGCAGGTCGAGCTCGGCAAGCTCCCGCTCAACGCCCTGGGTGTCCATCCCCTCGTGCTCCCGGCGGAGACGTTCCAGTTCCGCCTCGAGGCCGGCGCGATCGGCCGGCGCCGGCTGTGCACGCCCCGGCCGGGAACGGCGCGGCAGCAGCAGGCGCCAGGCCAGCCAGCCACCGGCAACCGCCAGCGCCAGCAGCGCCGCGCCCCAGGCCAGGCCCACCCAGGGAGGCGTCTCCTTGAGGCGATCGAGGACGTTCAGGAGCGACTCGGTGGCGATCAGCAGGAACAGCAGCGCCAGCAGCAGGCCGAGCACCAGGGCCAGCGCGAGCAGGGCGCGGAGGGGCAGGGTGGCCTTCACGGGCGGTTCCTGCCGGCGCTCGAGACCGGGCGTTTCGGGGCGATTGACGGTACCATGGCCCGGAAAGTATATCAGCCGCCGTCCGGCTGCGGCCCGGCTGGCGACGCGCTCCGCGGCTCCATTGCCGGTCCGGGGCAGGGGTTGATGCGGGTGTCCGGTGCGGGAAGGGAGGCACGAATCGTGGTCAGTGTACTGCTGCACTCCTGGTGGCCCATTCAGCGAGTCGCCGTCCGATCAGATGCAAGGCGCGCTTGCGCCCGAAGGGCAGGCCCCCCTTCAGGCAAGCGCAACGCCGCCGATGGCCGGCCGGCGGCCCGCCCGCAGGGGGCTCCCCGAAAGCGCCATGACCGCGTTGCCGCACTGGACAAGGGACCAACCATGGCCTGCGCGCTGCGCCTTGTCCTGACGTTTTCGGGCGGCGCTGGAAGCACCTCCAGGAATGAAGCAGTACACTAGGTTCGGCCGGTGGCTGGCCCTGCTGCTGGCGCTGCTGGCCGGAGTCGGGGCGGCGGGATCGCTGCTGCTGTCAGGGCTGGTCGCCCTGCGCCGGGAGGGGATCGATGGGCTGGTGCTGACGCTGCTGGCCGCGGCCCTGCTCTTCGCCGGCAGTGCCGCGCTGTTCGCCTGGCTCGGTCGCCGGTCCGCACCGGAGCAGGGCGGGAAGGCCCCGGATTGAGGCCGGGGTGCACGGTGGGCCAGTCCGTGGCGCGGGGTGGCCGGAGCCGAGAACGAGGGGGGTGGCCCGGCAGCCCGGGCCACCCCCCTCTCTTCGTCTGCCTGGTGCCTCAGGCGTCCTGTTCCGCCATCGCCACCACGTGGTAGCCGCCGTCCACGTACAGAATCTCGCCGCTGATGCCGGCGGCCAGGTCCGAGGCCAGGAAGGCGGCGGTATTGCCCACCTCCTCGATGGTGGTCGCGCGGCGCATGGGCGCATTGCGCTCGTGGTAGTCCAGCAGCTTGCGGAAATCACGGATTCCGGCCGCCGCCAGGGTCCGGATCGGGCCCGCCGAAATGGCGTTCACCCGGATTCCGCGCGGCCCGAGGCTGCGGGTCATGTAGCGGACATTGGCCTCGAGGCTCGCCTTGGCCAGGCCCATCACGTTGTAGTGGGGTATCGCCCGCACCGCGCCCAGGTAGCTCATGGCCAGCAGTGAGCCGCCGCGTCCCTCCATGAGGGGCAGTGCCGCCTTGGCCACCGCCGCGAAGCTGTAGGAGCTGATGTCGTGGGCGATGCGGAACCCCTCGCGGGTCACGTCCTCGAGGTAGTCCCCCTCCAGTTGCCCGGGCGGGGCGTAGGCGATGGAGTGCACCACCCCGTCCAGCCCGTCCCAGTGGCCGCCGAGCTCCGCGAAGGCCGACGCGATCTGCTCGTCGTTCGCCACGTCACAGGGAAAGGCCAGCTCTGAGCCCCACTGGGCCGCGAGCTTCAGTACCCGATCCCGGAGCTTGTCGTTCTGGTAGGTGAAGGCGAGCTCGGCCCCTTCGCGATGCATGGCCTCGGCGATGCCCGAGGCGATGGAACGGTTGCTCGCGAGCCCGAGGATGAGGACGCGTTTCCCGGTCAGAAAACCCATGTGTGCTCCCTGGTCGTAGGTGTTGTTCAGCCTGGATGATCTTTGGCCCGGCAGCCGCCAGTCCTGTGCGGCCCGTAGACCCTTGTCGGCAAGGTGGAGATTCCGGCAACCCCAAAACTCCGGCATTTTAGCCCAAGCGGCGTGCGCTGCACCAATCATCTTCCGTGGCCGCTTATCCACCGGCCCATGCCGCAGCGGCCGTTCCCGCCATCCCCGCCACCAGGGCGCCGCCCGTGGGAAGCGCGCCCGATTGCCGTCCGATTGCCGCTTGCCGCACCAACACGGTGCGGGATTATCCGTTGACAAATCAGAAACCTTATTTATGCTGTGAACCAGTTCACAGTTTGCAGTTTTTAACAATTGCCGGCATGTCCGCGAGGGAGGGACCGCCCGGCAGCGTGAGGAACGAATTCCGCGTCAATGGCCCGCGCACCAGGGAATGGTGCCCGGCCTGACCGGAGCGACGGGTCGGATTGCCCGGTGATGATTCGTCCCGCTCACGTCGTTCTCGGCACAGCCCCGGTCAAGGGAATGGTGGGCCGTGGAATCCCTCGCCGTGGCCAGTCAGTCACCTGAACCGGAGTCTGGAGCAAAGATGCCTGTAGTCGTTGCCGACGTGCCGCCAGAAGCGCCGTCGACCGTTGCCGTCCAGGAAGCGGCGGCCGGCGCCCGTGGCGATGTGCGCCAGGTGGTGGAGACGCACGGGTATCGCTACTCCCTGAGCGGTCCCCGGCTGTTGCCCCCGTCCCGGCTGCAGACGGTGCTGGAGCAGGCACCGGGGCCGGCCGAGGCCGTTCTGGCCATCGCCCAGGCGCGCCGCGATGGGGGATTCCTGTTCGGCGGGGCCGTGGTGGAGCGCATCGAGGGCAACAGCGTCAGCCTGCGCATGGTACCGCAGCGGATCGTCACTGTCAGCGCGCCGGGGCCACTCATGGGCTTCTATGCGGGTCTGGCTGATCGCCCCGACCTGAAGCGCGGCACGCTCCTGCGCCGGACCGCGGTGGCACAGCAGTACTGCCGGCGCAACGGCACCCGCCCCAAGGTCAGCTTCGAACCGCTGGAGGATGCCACCGAGCTCAGGCTCGTGGTCACCGAGGAGCCGCTGCCCGATGCCCGCAGGATCACCTTCAGCGCCAGTTTGGGCAATCACGGCAACCGTTACTCCTCCCGCTGGCTGGCCAGTGCCGGTGTGTCCCTGCGACCGGGTGACGGCGTCGAGCTGTCCCTGTCGGGCACGAAAGGGCTCGGGGGCCTCGAGGATGACCCGGGTCCCGGGAGCAAGCTGGAGAAGGGCGTGGCCCAGGTGTCCGCCTACACCCCCTTCGGCCTGCTCGGCGTGCGTCTGAGTGAAGTCCGTTTCCGCTCCAACAACGCCGCCTACCTGGGCGACCTGGGGGGGAGCCCGATGTTCGGCTACGAGGATGGAACCGTGCGCCGGGTGGGCCTGTTCGCCGAGCAGATCGTGTATGCCACCGATTCGGCGCGCCTCACCCTGGTGGAGCGGTTGACGCGGGTCTCCGACCGGGCCGACCGCCGGGTCTATGTGGATGGCGCCTACCAGGGCGATATGCCGCTGCGGGATGAGCGCTACAACCATGCCTCTCTCGGTCTGCGCTACAGCAGGAACGGGCAGGCCCTCGGCTTCCGCAACCGGACGGGTCTCGACTTGACGCTCGACCATGGCCTGTCGGAGCCGTCCGGCAGCCTGGCCGATGAGGGCCCCGGCGTTCCCGATCCCCGGTTCACGCAAGGCTCCCTCTACTTCTCCCACGAGCAGGGCCTGCCGGCGGGACTGCGTCTAGGGCTCTACCTCAAGGGGCAGTGGACCGATTCGGTCGTGCCGAACAGCAGGGAGTTCGTCCTTGGCGGTTTTGGAAATCTCATGGCCTGGCTGCCGGGTGTGGCATCCGGCGACAGGGGGGGGCTGGCGCGGGTGAGCCTGGCGACGCCCGAAACCCGGCTTGGACCCCTGAGCGCCACGGCGGGGCTCTACTACGAGGCGGGTTACGTGGAATCGGCCCGCGATGGCGGTCGCGACGGTCAGACCCTCAGCGATTTTGGGCTGAACCTGGTGTTGCGGCATGAGGCGGTGAGCCTGAGCGTGGGATACGCCGAGCCACTGGCGGTGGAGGGGGTTTCCGATGAAGACCGGTCCGACTACCGCGCCGGTTGGCTGATGAATCTGGGGATTAGTTGGTAAGGGGCACTAGGGCGTGGCCGGGAACCGGGCCGGGTCGGCACCGGGCAGGCCACGATGCAGAAATTGATGAGGCGCAAGCGCACTCGTGGAGGTCCGGATTATGAGCTCGACCAAGTACATTCGGCGGACGCTGGCCGCCGCCATCGCCATCGGCCTCGGGGCCGTCAGCAACGACATCGTGGCCCTGGACCTGGGGCTGCCCACGCTGCCTGTATTGAGCCAGGTGGTCGGTGATGCGGGGAGCGGAGCCGCCGATGCGGTGGCTACCGCGCCGACCCTGCCCACCCTGCCGACGCTGCCCTCGGTGAGTGTCGATGCGGGTGGCGACGGCCAGGGGAGCATCTATGCGACCGCGGAGGCGAGTGGTGGTGCCGGCGGCCTGCCGACGCTCGATATCGGCAGCGTGCCGACGGTGGGCGGACTCACCCAGCCGGTGGGGGATCTCGTGGGCGGGGTTGCCGGGGTGGGTGACACCCTGGCCGGAACCGTGTCCGGCGCGGCCGACAGTCTCGCTGGTTCGGCACTCGGCTCCGCCGGCGGCACTATCGATGTCAACCTGCTCTCCAGCAATACCGGTGACGCGGCCAGCCTGATCAACGCCAATGTCATCACCGACAACGCGCAGGCACCGGCCCAGCAGCTGCCCGTCATCGGCGCCAACGTGCTGGCCCACAACTACGGCCCCACGGCCTCGCTGCTCAACGCCAATGTGCTGTCGCTCAATGACACGGCAGCCACGGCGGCCACGCCGCTCATCGGCGCCAATGTGATTTCCGGCAACAACGGCCCGGCCGCATCACTGCTGGATCTGAATGTCCTGGCGGACAACGAGACGCAGCCGGAGAACGATCCCGCCATCGGAGTGCAGATCCTCTCCCACAACACCGGCACCGGCACGCTCCTGAACATCAGCATCCTCTCCACCAATGACGCCGGCGACGGCGGCGACGGCGGCGACGGCGGCGATGGCGGCGACGGCG